>Ga0265298_10002414_pt1 | contig 26013 bp, 18 predicted proteins | sample AusTroGonzalo_MG_3_FD_193486 | JGI IMG/M metagenome (GOLD analysis project Ga0265298, IMG submission 193486) | Bovine rumen microbial communities from tropical cattle in Woodstock, Queensland, Australia - Gonzalo_01 | ecosystem: Host-associated > Mammals > Digestive system > Stomach > Rumen ...
CAAGAGCCGCAAGGCCTGGGCCACGGAATACGCCGTGCGGATCACCGGCGCATTCGTATACAAACCCGCGGTGGGGCAGCATACCCCCTACTGGACGCGGACGGCTTCCACATCCGACAAGAAGCACAACTGCTGCATCAAGCAGGAGGGGGACATCGGCCGGATCAACTGCATTACGCTGAACGAGGGCGCGCGGCCGGCGGTATACCTGAAACCGGAGGGATGGACCATCACCGGCGGAAGCGGGACCTTTGAGGACCCGTACACGCTGGCAGCGGAGGAGCAAGGAACATGAGCCGAAAAATCATCCGGGCGATTGCGATCCTGGTGACCGCGGCACTGATGCTGGCAGGCGCAGGGGCGGAGGGCACCCGGCCGGTGCAGCTGCCGGGATCCCGATACGTGATCGACGTGCCGGAAAGCATGCAATACGAAACCCCCGGGGAAGGAGCCGGGGACCTGGCCTTCGTATGGATCCTGCCGGGGGCGGAGGCGGGCAGCGCACGGATGGAGATTGACTTCTTCACCTATGCCTCCGCGCGGGCGGACCTGGGCGAGACCGCCCGGGCCATGGCGGAAAACGGGGCGGAGGCGGAGCTGCGCAGCGTGAACGGCGTGGACCTGCTCTGCGCCGAGAGCACGGACCCGACGGACGGGGCGCCCTGCATCAGCTACGCCCTGCTGGACGGGGGACGAATGATCGAGATCGCCTTCTGGTATTCCGACCAGGAAACGGCGGACCTTTCCCGGACGATTATGGAAACGCTGCGGACGTTCTGACCCGGTGGCGGGAGAACTGAATCCCTGAGAACTGATTCCGGCACCCGACACGGATGCCGGATTTTTCATGCCGGGCGAAATATGATATACTATCAGATAAGGCCATCATGGTTCCCGGGAGCCACGGGGAGAAAGGAAGGCAGCGGACAATGAGCTTTACCCACCTGCATCTGCACACGGAATACAGCCTGCTGGACGGCGCATGCCGGATTCCGGCCCTGGTGAAGAGGCTGCAGGAGCTGGGCATGGACTCCTGCGCGGTGACGGACCACGGCGTGCTCTACGGGGCGATCGATTTCTACACCGCGATGAAGGACGCGGGGCTGAAGCCCATCATCGGGTGCGAAGCCTACGTATGCCGGAACCGGCTGGACAAGAGCCTGACCGGGAAGGAAATGAGCCACCTGATCCTTCTGTGCGAAAACAACACGGGATACCAGAACCTGATGTACCTGATCAGCGAAGGCTTCCTGACAGGATACTACTACCGGCCGCGGATCGACTACGACCTGATCCGGGAACACCACGAGGGCCTGATCTGCCTGAGCGCCTGCCTGAGCGGCGACCTGCCGAAAATGCTGCTGAACGGGCAGGACGAGAGCGCGCGGAAGTACGTGCGGGAGATGCAGGACATCTTCGGGGAGGACAACTTCTTCATCGAGATCATGGACCACAACATCCGGGACGAGAAGACCGTGCTGCCCCGGCTGATTTCCCTGGCCCGGGAGATGAAGGTGCCCCTGGCGGCCACCAACGACTGCCACTACCTGGAGAAAAAGGACGCGGCGGCCCAGGAAGTGCTGATGTGCATCCAGACCGGGAAGACGCTGGCGGACGACCAGCGGATGCGGATGGAGAGCAGCGAGCTGTATGTCAAAAGCGAGGCGGAGATGCGGGCGCTGTTCAAACACGTGCCGGACGCCGTTGACAACACCGCGAAAATCGCAGAACGGTGCAACGTGACCTTCGAATTCGGGGTGACCCGGCTGCCGAAATACCCGGTGCCGGAGGGGGAAACTTCCGACGGCATGCTGCGGCGCCTGTGCGCCGAAGGCATGGGGAGGCTGTATCCGGACGCGGGGAAGGAGGACGAACCCTGGAAACGGCTGGAATACGAGCTGGGGACCATCGAACGGATGGGCTACGTGGACTACTTCCTGATCGTATGGGACTTCATCCACTATGCCAAATCCCAGGGGATCATGGTGGGGCCGGGGCGCGGCAGCGGCGCGGGATCCATCGTGGCCTACACGCTGGGGATCACCATGCTGGACCCGCTGAAATACCAGCTGCTGTTTGAACGGTTCCTGAACCCGGAACGGGTGACCATGCCGGATATCGACGTCGACTTCTGCTACGAACGGCGGCAGGAGGTGATCGACTACGTGGCGCGGAAATACGGCGCGGACCACGTGAGCCAGATCATCACCTTCGGCACGATGGCCGCCCGGGGCGTGATCCGGGACGTGGGGCGGGTGCTGGGCATGAGCTACCAGGAGACGGACGCCGTGGCCAAGGCCGTGCCCATGGACCTGGGCATGACGCTGGAAAAGGCCCTGAACCTGAGCCCGATGCTGCGGCAGATGGTGGACGAGCAGCCCCGCGTGAAGGACCTGATCGACACGGCGCTGACGCTGGAGGGCATGCCCCGGCACGCCTCCACCCACGCGGCGGGCGTGCTGATCACCGGGAAGCCGGTGATCGAGTTCGTACCCCTGCAGCGGAACGACGAAGTGATCACGACCCAGTACCCGATGGGGACCATTGAGCGGCTGGGCTTGCTGAAAATGGACTTTCTGGGGCTGCGGACCCTGACCGTGATCCGGGACACGCTGGACATGATGCGGGACGCCGGGACGGACATGACGCCGGAGGCGATTCCGCTGGACGACCCCAGCGTATACGACATGATCAGCCGGGGCGACACGGAGGGCGTGTTCCAGATGGAAGGCGCGGGCATGACCGGGTTCCTGACCAGCATGAAGCCGGCCTGCTTCGAGGACATCATCGCCGCGATTTCCCTGTACCGTCCGGGGCCGATGGAATCCATTCCCCGGTACATCGCGGGAAAGATGAACCCCGCCAGCGTGCAATACAAAACCGAAAAGCTGCGCCCGATCCTGGACGTGACCTACGGATGCATGGTGTACCAGGAGCAGGTGATGCAGATCGTGCGGGACCTGGCCGGATACAGCTACGGCCGCAGCGACCTGGTGCGCCGGGCCATGGCGAAAAAGAAAAAGAAGGTGATGGACGAGGAGCGGGAAATCTTCGTCCACGGCATGGCCGACAAGGACGGGAACATCACGGTGCCCGGATGCGTGCGCAACGGCGTGCCGGAGAACGTGGCCAACGAGATCTATGACGAGATGATTTCCTTCGCCAGCTATGCCTTCAACAAGAGCCACGCGGCGGCCTACGGCGTCGTGGCCATGCAGACGGCCTGGCTGAAGCGGTACTACCCGGTGCAGTTCCTGGCGGCGATGCTCAACAGCGTATACGGCAACACCGGGAAGATCGCAGGATACATCCAGTACTGCCGCGGGCGGGGGATTCCCGTGATGCCGCCGGACGTGAACCGCAGCCGGTGGAAATTCACCGTGGACCGGAGCGCGGAGGGGCAGGACGGGATCCTGTTCGGGCTGGGCGCGATCAAGAGCGTCGGGGAAAACGCCGTGCGCGCGATCATCCGGGAACGGGAGGCCGGCGGGCCCTTCCGGGACATCTTCGACTTCTGCCGCCGGATCGACCCCGCGGAATGCAACAAACGGGTGACGGAAAGCCTGATCCGGGCCGGCGCCTTCGACCGGATGGGGGCCAACCGGCCCCAGATGCTCGCCGTGTTCGAAACCGCCATGGACGCCAACCAGTCCAGCCGGAAGAAGAACGTGGCCGGGCAGGTGAGCCTGTTCGACATGTTCGGCGAGGGGCAGGAAAACGCGCTGTTCAGCGCGCAGATGACGCTGCCGCTCATGGACGACTGCCCCCCGCGGGCCAAGCTGCAGATGGAAAAGGAAGCGGCCGGGGTATACATGAGCGGGCATCCGCTGGACGAATACCGGGAGAAGCTGGCGAAGCTGCCGATGACCGCGGCGAAGCTGACGGAGGAGGACGAGAACGGCGGCCCGAGGGACGTGGACGGCCTTTACACCGAGCTGGGGGGCATCCTGACCGAGGTCAAGGGAAAGGCCACCAAGAAGGGCGACTACATGGCCTTCGTGACGCTGGAAGACCTGACAGGCCAGATTGAATGCCTGGTTTTTCCGCGGGTTTTCGAGAAATACCAGGCGCTGCTGCAGGAAGACACGGCCGTAGTGATCAGCGGAAAAATCAGCGTGCGGGAAGAGGAAGAGCCGAAGCTGCTGGCTGAGAAGGTGACCCGGCTGGCGGACTGGGCGAAGACGGGAGAACCCGCCGGATCCCGGAAACCGGCCAAGGAGGAAAAACAGCCCCGGCTGACGGACGCCCAGGCGGCGGCCCAGGCGGAAAAGAAGCTTTTCCTGCGGATCGGCCGGAAGGACATGGAGAAGGCCTCGGCCATCCTGGCGCTGGACCCCGGGGAGATTCCGGCCTACATGCACATTCCGGAGGAGAAGATCACACTGCTGAGCCCCCGGGAGAACTGGTGCGGCTGCAGCGAACTCAGCCTGGCCCGGCTGAAGGGCGCCTTCGGGGCGGAAAACGTGGTGCTGAAGGGATAAGGGCCGCCGGGAAACGGCGGCGCGGAACGGCACGGGAAGAAAGGAGGGAAACCGGATGATTGCCCTGGAACAGGTGACCAAACGCTACGGGCCCGTCGAGGCGCTGAAGGAGGTTTCCTTCCGGATTCCCCGGGGCGGGATCACGGGCCTGCTGGGCCGGAACGGCGCGGGCAAAACCACGGCCCTGAACCTGATGACCGGCTATTTTCCGCCGACGGCGGGGCGGGTGCTGGTGGGCGGAAAGGACATGCGGACCGAGGCAAGGGCCTGCAAGCGGATGATCGGATACCTGCCGGAGAAGCCGCCCCTGTACGACGAGATGACCGTGGAGGAATACCTGCGCTTCGTATGCGAGCTGAAGGAGGTTCGCCGGGAGGGGGCGAAGGCCCACGTGGACGAGATCATCGGACTGTGCGGGCTGGAGGAGGTCCGCCACCGGGTGATGGGGCACCTGAGCAAGGGATACCGCCAGCGGGCGGGCATCGCCCAGGCCCTCTGCGGCAGCCCGGACGCCCTGATTCTGGACGAACCCACGGTGGGGCTGGACCCGAAGCAGACCGCGGAGATGCGGGAGCTGATCCGGGAACTGGGGAAGGACCGGACCGTGGTGTTTTCCAGCCACATCCTTTCCGAAGTGCAGCAGCTGTGCGACCGGGCCGTGATCCTGAACGAGGGGAGAATGATCCGAAGCCTGGACCTGGGGGCGGAAGACGGGGAGAACATCCGGCTGCGGCTGCGGGCGGCGGGGCCGGCCTCCCGGGTGATGCCGGCGCTGCGGGCGCTGGACTGCGTGAAGGCGGCGGAGGAGCTGCCCGGGGAGATGACGGAGGCGGTGCTGACCTGCCTGCGAAAGGACGGGCAGGGCGCCGCGGAGGACCAGATTTTCCGCGTATGCGCGGGGCTGAACGCGCCGATCCGGCGGCTGGAGGAAGAGCAGGAAACCCTGGAGCAGGTTTTCCTGCGGGAGACCGAACACTGAGAAAACACAGGGAGGAGGCGAAGCATGAAAGCGATCTGGAAACGGGAGCTGAAGGGATACTTCTATACAGCTTCAGGATATGTTTTCATGGGCGTTTTCCTGGCGGTCGCATCCATCCTGTTCTACATGGAAATCCTTCGCCAGCGGAGCGGGGACCTGCCGGCCTTCATCGGGGAGATGAGCTACCTGTGGATGCTGGTGAGCCCGATTCTGACGATGCGCCTGTTGGCGGAGGAACGGCAGAAGCAGACGGACCAGCTGCTGCTGACCAGCCCGGTGAGCCTGCCGGGCATCGTGACCGGCAAATACTTAGCGGCGGTGACCGTGCTGGCGGCCACCACGGCGCTGACGGGGTGCTTCGCCCTGGTGGTGGGGCTGTACGGGACCGTATACCCGGCGGAGCTGGCGGTGGCCTATCTGGGATTCCTGCTGCAGGGCTGCGCCTTCGCGGCGATGGACCTGTACCTGAGCGCGTGCGCGCCGACGCCGGCCATCGCCGCGGCGCTGGCCTTCGGCGCCAACTTCCTGGTATGGATTCTGGACCTGATCGAGAATGCGGTGCAGATCGAATGGATCGCCGCCGGGCTGCGGTTCATGAGCCTTTACAGCCGGAACGAGCCCTTCCTGATGGGGCAGCTGAGCTTCGCGGGCATCCTGTTCGACCTGAGCTTTGCCGCCGCCTTCCTGGCGCTGGCCATCCGGCGGATGGACCGGCGGCGGGAAAGGAAGCTGAATGTTTCCACGCTGCTGCTGCCGATGGTGCTGGTGATCCTGATCGCGCTGAACATCGGCGCGGAAACGCTGGAAAAGAAAAACGGATGGCGCCGGGACTACTCCTTCAACGCCATCGCCACGAAGAGCGCGGAAACGGACCGGATTCTGGCGGAGCTGAAGTATCCCGTGCACATCTGGGCTTTGTTCCGGAAAGGGGACGAGGACGCGCCGCTGCTGGAGCTGCTGGACCGGTACGCCGCGGCGACGGACAAGGTGACCTGGGAGCAGGCGGACCCGAGCCTGAACCCGGCGCTGGCGGCCCGCTTTTCCACGGAGAGCGAAACCGTGGGGAGCGACAGCCTGATCGTATACTGCGAGGAGACCGGGCGCTTTCGGGTGCTGGGGCCCGCGGACTACGTGGCGCTGGGCATGGACCGGGAAACCGGGGAATACACCTACGCTGGATGGACCTATGAGCGGAGCCTGACGGCGGCGATTCAGCGGGTGACGCAGGACCGGATTCCGAAGATCATCATCATGCAGGGGCACGGGGAGCTGGACGGGGAAAAGACCGCCGCCTTTGCCAGCCTGCTGGAAAACAACCAATACGAAGTGGCCTACGCGGACCTGGGGGACAGCAGCTTCGAGCCGGACCCGCAGGACCTGCTGGTTTTCTTCAGCCCGCTGCGGGACCTGACGGAAGCCGAGATGGAAAAGGCGACCGCATTCGCCGGAAAGGGCGGGAGCCTGCTGTTCACCTGCGACTACACCGACGACGTGGAGAGCATGCCCCGGTATGCCTCCCTGCTGCGGAGCTACGGATTCGTGCCGCGGAAGGGCATCGTGGTGGCAAACCCGGCGGACACGGAGAGCTACTACAACGGCATGAGTATCTATCTGATTCCGGAGATGCTATCCACAGACATTACGATGGACCTGGCGGCCTCCGGGGCGGACACGCTGCTGATGCCCGGAGCGCGGGCTTTTGAGCCGGCGGAGGAAGGGGACCGGAACCTGACCGCGATGGCTGTGCTGCAAAGCGGGGAAGGCTCCTGGCTGAAGGTGCTGGACAATGCCTCCCTGAGCCTGGACAAGGCGGAGGGCGATCCGGAAGGGCCCTTCCCGCTGGCGCTGGAGGCCCGGCGGGTGACGGCGGAGGGATACGTCTCCCGGGCGTTCATCATCGGGTGCTCCGCCGTGCTGACGGAGCAGCAGGTGTGGTCCATGACGGACGCGCAGCAGTTCATTCTGCGGGTGGCGGAATTCCTGCAGAACCTGGACGCCAGCGACCTGAAGATCATGGCGAAGGACGCGCTGCGGCCCTCGCTGCGGCCGGAAAGCACGGGGATGGGATCCGTGATCCTGGTGGCGCTGCCGGCGATGGTGATGCTGGCCGCGCTGCTGGTGCTGGTTCCGCGAAGGAGAAGATAAGGATGCAGCGGGTACAAAAAAAACAACACCGGGAGATCCGGCACCGGCGGGGCCTCTGGCTGGCGGCCTGCGCCCTGGTGCTGGCCGGAACGGTGGCGGCGGCCGTGCTGCTGAAGCGGCCGGAGGAGCCGATGCCCGTGAAGGAGGACCACAGCGGTTTCCTGACCAACCGGGCCGCGGAGGAAATCGCCGAAGTGGAAGTGGAACGGCGGAACGGGGAAACCTGGGCCGCGGAACGGGCGGAGGACGGCACCCTGCGGATGAAAGACGGGGGATGGGCCCTGGACGAAAGCCTGGGGGAGATGATCCTGGATGCGCTGGCCCACCTGGAATACGAGGACATCCTGACAGAAAACAAGGGCGACTACGCGGACGACCCCGCGGCCTTCGGGCTGGACCGGCCGAGGGTGACCGCGGCATGCCGGTTCACAGACGGCGGGCGGCTGGAGGTTCGCCTGGGCGACGAGGTGGCCGGCGGGGAGGGCGCCCTGTACTACATGACCGTGGCGGGGGACGACCGGCTGTACGCGGCTTCGGCGGGCACGCTGCGGGACCTGGACACGGAGAAGGCGCTGCTTCACCCGGTGGCCCAGCCGGAGATCATTCCGGCGCTGCTGGACCGGATCACCGTGGCGGGGACGGACGGGACGGCGGCCGCCGAATGGACGCTGGCGGGGGCCGTGACGGACTCCGACGCCGGAGAGAACTGGCGGGTGACCGCGCCCTTTGAATACCCGGCGGACGCCGAAACGATCGCCTCCCTGAAGGAAAACGCCGGGAACCTGCGGATGGGGACCTGGTACGGGGAGGCGACGGAGGAGAACCTGGCGGCCTGCGGGCTCACAAAACCGGCCTGCACCCTGATTTTCCACACGGCGGCGGGCTCCACCGGCACCGTGACGGAAAGCGGCGTATACGACGTGGTGGACCGGGAGGAAAAAACGACGGAAATCGCGATCGGCAGCCGGCAGGGCGAAAGCACGGCATACGCCCGATTCGGGGACGAAATTTTCACCGTGAGCATGATCAGCCTGAGTGCCTTCACGGAAACCAACCCGCTGGACACCGCGGCACGATATCCCGCCGCGGTTCCGCTGGACTCCCTGGCGGAGGTGACCGTGGAAGCGGGCGGGGAGACGATTACCTATGCCCTGGAACACACGGCCGCGGCGGAGGCGGCCGGCGGGGACGGAACCGGGAACAACGGGGAAAGCGGAACCGGGGACGGCGAAACCGGAGAGGACGCGGGGCTGCGGGCCTGGAAAAACGGGGAGGAGATCTCCGGCAGCGCTTTTCGGGCGGCCTACGAGCGGCTGATGACCGTGACCGTGAGCGGCAGGCTGCCGGAGGGAACGGCCATCGGAGAAACAACAAAAAAATATACGTTCCGCACGACGAGCGGCGGAACGCATACGCTGGAATTCTGGACATTTGACGAGATGCACGACGGGCTGACCCAGGACGGGTGCACCCTGTTCTACCTGATCCGGGACGGCATGACGCCGCTGCCTTGACAGGGTCAGGCCCAGCCGAGGATCATTTTGCCGGAATACCGGATCCGCACATCCTGGCCGGGCTCAAAGGGAGGGAGCTCCTTTTCCCGATCCCAGTAATAGAGCTGCTCCCGGGTGCCGTGCTTATCCGGATCGCCCAGGAAGATCAGGCTGCGGCAGCAGACGCCGTCCACCGTCGAGAGGTCTTCCTCCCGATGGTCGTAGATGAGCTGCGCTTCGTGGCTGCGGCCATGCAGGGCAGTCAGGATCAGCCGCCTGTAAGCATACAGCGGGCGGACGAACATCTCCAGGGAGAAGATCAGCACCACGCCGAGCAGAATGAGCAGGGCGACGCTGAGCGCTTCGATCCGGGCGACAAAGGACCAGACCAGCGCGCCCAGCAGCACGGCGGAGACGGCGAGAATCACGATTTTACGGCGGTTCAGCTGGGCGGAAATGCCCAGGAGATCCTGCTGGGAATACAGTTCATTCATGGGAACCATCGCTCCTTTTCAACCGGCCGGGCGCGCGGCGGAAAGCATTCCCGCATTCGGCCGCCCGGGCCGTGAAACCATTTTACCCGATTCGGGCGGACAATTCAAGGGAGGACGCGGACAGATCATTCCGCACCAGAGGAGGACACAAAGATGCCGGCATTCAATGAATCCCAGAAAGCGGCTATCAAGGCCCGGAACCAGAATATTCTGGTTTCCGCGGCGGCCGGCTCCGGCAAAACCACCGTGATGGTGGAAAAGATCAAGGAGACGCTGATTGCGCATCCGGAAGCCTCCATCTCCCAGTTTCTGGTCATCACCTTCACGAAGGAGGCGGCCCAGAACATGAAGGACAAGCTGCGCCGCCTGCTGGAAGAGGCGGCCGAGGGGGGAAACGACCCGGCGGCCAGGGCGCTGGGCGAGATTGAAACCGCCACCATCAGCACCATCCACTCCTTCTGCACCCAGCTGCTGAAGGAATACAACGACGACGCCGGGGCCTCCATGAACCCCCGGGTGCTGAGCGACGGGGAAAAGAAGAAGATATTCAGCGAGTGCTTTCAGGACGCGGGCAACATCGTGTTGTCCGCGGGCAGCCCGTACAGCCGGGAGGAACGCCGGGACGCCAACGCCCTGATGTCCGCTTTTTCCATGGAAGAGATCGGCAAAATGGTGCAGGACCTGTACAACGTGCTGATGGGGATTCCGGAACCGATGGATTTTCTGGCCCGGGTGGTGGACGAGCTGCCCTGCGAGCAATGGAACAGGGAAATCATGACCTCCATCTGGCTGGACCTGCTGGGGCTGGAGGAAGCGCTGCAGCGGGAGGCGGAGCTGATGGCCCTGCCGGAGGCGCTGGCGGCCTACGCGGAAACGGTGCAGAACGACGCTGAACTGGCGGACGCATTCCTGCAAGCCTTCAGGCAGGCCGGGACGGAGGAAGAAAAAAGGGAGCTGCTGGCCTCCGCGAAGGCCGGGTTCAGGAAGGCCCCCGTTCTCCGCGGGCTGGACGGGGAAGCCAAGGCGTGGAAAGAGGAAATGGACGGCGTCCGGGACGGCATCAAGGGCTCCAAGGGCGTTTTCGCCGCGGCCATCAAACGGATGGATGCGATGCTGGACGAACGGAACGGGCGGCTAAACGCCATCATTCAGCAGGAGCTGCGCGGGCTGGCGGTTTTGCTGCGGGCGACGGCGGAGCTGTATAAACGGCAGAAACTGGAAGCCGGCACCATCGACTATGCCGATATGGAACAGATCGCCTACCAGATCATGAAAAATGATGAAAAGCGCGAGGAACTGCTGGACCGGTACAAATACATCTATGTGGACGAATGCCAGGATGTTTCCGGCATTCAGAAAGCGATCATCACCAAGTTCATCGAGGAGGGGCACCGGCTTTTCATGGTCGGGGATATCAAGCAGTCCATCTACGGGTTCCGCCACGCGGAGCCGGCGCTGTTCGAGAAGGACCGCGAAGAGTATTCGGACGACGAGGGAGAGGATAACCGGCGTATCTTCTTCATGGACAACTACCGCTCCTGCCGGAACGTTGTGGACGCGGTGAACGAAGTCTTTACGGAGGCCATGGAGGACACCATCACGGAAATCAACTACGAGGCTGAGGACCGCCTGCGCTGCAACCGGGACGGCGGGGACGGGCCGGTGGACGTGATACTGGTGCAGAAGGGCGAGGAGGAGGCCGACAAGCTGGAAGCGCAATGCGAGGCGGCGGGACGATACATCCAGTCACTGATCGCTTCGGCCGGGGAGGCCGGTGGGAAAGCGCGCTACCAATACAGGGATATCGTGATCCTGATCAGCGTGGCGAAGGGCACCGCTTCGACGATCGTGGACCACCTGAAAAAGATGCACATTCCCGCGATGTTCACCGGGGCGCCGGACTTCTTCGGGCTGGCGGAGGTCAAGGCCTTCCTCAGCCTGCTGACCGTGATCGACAACTACCACCACGACGACGCGCTGGTGGGGACCATGATCAACGCGCCCTTCCTCTTTACGGAGAGCGAGCTGGCGGAGATCCGGCTCGCGGGCGCGGCAGAGACCCACTTCTGGAAGGCGTTCAAAGGGTGCGCGGACCGGAACGAAACCCAGCTGGACCAGAAATGCAGGCAGCTTTTTGACCAGCTGGCCGCGTGGCGGAAGGTCAGCGAGGGGATGCCGGCGCCGGATTTCATCTGGTGGCTGATGCGGGAGACCGGGATCTATGCGGCGCGCGGCGCCTATCCGGACGGCAAAGCCCGCCAGGCCAACCTGGACGCCCTGTACCAGCGTGCGCTGGACGGCATGAAGGCCGGGAACATGCGGCTGTCCGACTTCGTGAACGACCTGCAGCAGGCACGGGAAACGAAGCTGGGCGATTCGGACGCGCCTCCGGCCCTGGGGGCGGACGACAACTTTGTCCGCGTGATGACCATGCACAAAAGCAAGGGGCTCGAATTCCCGGTGGTGATCCTGATGGACCTGCAAAAAAGCATCCGCGGCAAGCGAAGCGATGAAAAGCTGCGGATCAACATTTCCACAGCCGACGACGGCGACTCCTCCCTGGGGCTGTACCTGCCCGCCGTGCAGAGAAACCGGAACAGCATCATGGATTCCCAGGGAAGGGAAGCCTTCGACATTCGGGCGCTGCGGAAGAATATCGCCGAAAGGACCCGGCTCCTGTACGTGGCGATGACCCGGGCCATGCAGAAGCTCTGCCTGATCGGCTCCGTGAAGGATGGCGAGGAAAGGCTCTGGATGAGCCGGACGAAGGCGGCCCGGATCTGGAAAACCCGGAGCATGCTGGACATGATTATGCCCGCGGTGCTGAAGCGGGTCGGGATGCCGGAAACGGGGGAGAGCCGGGAGGACGGCCTCTGGCGGCTTTCCTGCATCTCCGGAAAGGCGATCGCAGACAGCGGGGAGGCCGCGGACACCGCGGACGGCCGGATCGACGAAGCGCTGGCCGGCGCAGGGGAAATGGACCTGTACCTGCCCGAAAAGGCGGAGCCGGCCCCCCTGAAAACCAGCGTGACCACCCTGGCCCGGCAGGCGCGGGTGCTGTCGGAGGACGACAGCGAGGAAACCGTGGAAGACAAGCGCAGGACGGAAGAGGCCGTGAGAACTTTCCGGCTCAGCACGGCGGCGACCCGCCCGGCCTTCCTGGAGGAGGAAAAGGCGGAAGCCGTGAACATCGGAACGATCACGCACCGATTTATCCGGCTGATCAACCTGGAGAGCCTCCGCGGCGAAGAGGCGGACATGGACAAGGCCATCCGGGAGGAAGCGCGCCGGATGGAGGAAGAAGGCATTCTGACGGAGGAAGAGGCGAAACAGATCCGCCTCCAGGGCGTGGCCGACTTCTTCCGGAGCAACCTGGGGAGGCGGATGCTGAACAGCAGCGAGATTGAGCGCGAAGCCGAGTTCACCATGCGGATGGATGCCCACTCGGCCACCATGGTCCAGGGGATCGTCGACTGCGCCTTCAGGGAAAACGGGGAATGGATCCTGATCGACTACAAGACCGACCACGACACGAACCCGGAGACCTTCATTCCCCGCCACGAAATCCAGATGAACTGGTACCGGACAGCCCTGGAGCGGCTGACCGGTACCGGCGTACGCGAAATGTGGCTGTTTGCCCTGCGGAACGGAAAAGCCTATCCCGTGCCACGAAAGGCCGTGGGGACCGGGCCATTTTCGGAGAAATGACAGCAGGGCCGCCCATCAGGGGCGGCCCTGCTTGATAGCGGGGGCTTTCAGGAACGGCCTGCCGGGACCGGCTGCCGGTGCTTATGGTCTATATCCAGATAGCGGCAGCCGGGAAGCGTAGGATCATAGAGGCAGGCATCCGGATGGCTGCACCAGGCGCAGCGCGGCACCTGGCCGTCCCGGACCGGGCGGGGCGACACCTCGCCGCTGCGGATCTGGTTCACGCGGTCCGTGAGGACGGCGAGGGAACCGGACAGGATTTCCTGCATTTCATCGGGGGAGACAACAGAAACCGTATCATTCGTATCCAGCTTCCGGCTGAGCTTGACGGGCTTCATGGCCTGCTGGACCAGATCGCTGTCCAGAATCATTCCGGAGGGCTGGAGCTCTTTATCAATGCCGGACGCGATTGGGCCGGGCTCCTCGCTGCCCACCAGCACATCCCGGACCGGCTGATAGAGCCCGCCGGCGGCCTGATACCCGGGCAGGCCCTGCCCGGCGGCAAGGACATACAGCGGAAGCTGAAGCTGCAGGCCGGCCGCAATGGCGTTCTGATGGACATCCCTCGAGGACATTTTATGATCCACAACCATGAAATACTTCCCGCTGTTTTCCGTTTCCAGGACATCGATGCGGTCAATCCGCCCGGTGAAGGAGACCAGATCGCCGTCCGCGGCGCTGATTTGGATTGCAGGGATCCGGGTCCGGCCGGTTTCATCCGGCGTGCCGAAGGGGACCTCGGCCGCAAAGGGCAGGAAGTGCGGCTTCTGGCGGAAGGACCGCATCATGCTGGCGATGGCCGTCCGGATGCCGCGGATCATGCCCGCGCCCTGATAACGGTGGACCGTATCGGCTGTGAGGATGGTGCCTTCCCAGAGGCGGACCCTTTCCTTCAGCACCTGGTTCAGCAGCCGGGCCTGGGTTTCCTCCGACAGGTTTGGCCACTCCGGCAGCTGCATGGCCCTGTCCAGAAACATCTTCACCACATCATGGTTAAAGGTGCCCTGGTCATTCCTTTGAAAAGCATAGGGCTGGACCGGCACAAGGCGCAGGCCATACTGAAGAAAATGCTGATACGGGCAGGCGCCGAAGGTTTCCGCCCGGGAGATGCTCATGGTCTGGGAAAGATAGAGGCTCTTCGCCGCATCGGGGGAAATCCTGCCGGAGGGCGCTTTGATGCGCAGGGCATCCAGGACGCCCTGCACCTTCGGCTTCCATGCTTCGGACCGGTAGAGGGCTGCCAGCGCATTCCGCCAGCGGGCATCCTCCGGGCCGGAGCCGGACAGAAAGCTTTCCCGGGCATCCCGGGAATCACGCAGGCGGACGGCCAGCGCCTCCAGGGCGAAGGCGGGCGAAAACGGGCGGAGGCCGGGGTTCATGAGCCCGCCCGTGCAGTTTTCCGGTTTGGCCTCCCGGACCCGGCGGACCAGCCGGGTAAACGCCGAGGAAGGGGTTAAGACCCCGCCGTTCGGCCCGGCGCCGGAGCAGGAAAGCACCAGCTCCCGGCGGGCGAGGGAAACCGCCTGGTACACATCCTGCTTATGCCGGGCCGTCAGGTCCTCAGAGGACTGGCCGATTTTGGCAAAGGGCCGGGGAGCAAACGAAACCATGCCGCCGAAGGCTTCCTTCTGCCGGCGGTAATACGCTTCGTTCTCCTGCGCGATGAACTTTTCCAGCCGGGAGCGCTCATATTCGGACAGAACGCCGGAAGAGGAGGAAGACTCGCTTTCCTGCAGGCCCATGACGATCATGTACGGGATGCCGGAGGAGAAGAACATCTGGGGCGGCGCCACCATGACGGCCTTCGACTGCTGCGGCAGGGACTTGACCATCCGCGAGGACACCGAGGCTTCCAACATGGCGCAAAGGTCCCGGAGCGGAAGGGGTTCATCGCCGATGAAGGCCGCCACCGTATCCAGCAGCTCGTTCACGGCCGTCCAGACCTGGCGGTTGCGGTCAATGGCCAGGTCGTCCCCCTGCTCCGCCAGGACGGCCTCCTGGGCCAGCAGGCGATCATACACCCCGGCATCGGTGATGAACTGAAAAAGCAGTTCGGCGGCCCTTCGGCCGGTGCAGCCTTTTTCAGAAAGGCTTTTCTTCAGCGCAAGAATCGGGCCGACCAGCTGACGGCGCTTTTCCTCCAGGAACTGCACGGCATCCTTTTCACTTTCCTTTTCCGGAATAAAGAACGGCTGCAGCCATCTTTCCCGATGGATGCCGTGGCTGCGGGCATAGTTTTCCATGTCCATGGTTTCCTCGGGGCTGAGGCCGGCAAAGCCGGTTTTCAGCATCCGGACCACATCATCCTGGCGGAAATTGAGCCGGAGAATCCGGAGAAGGGACAGGAAATACTGCGCATAAGCGCTCATCAGAATCGGCTGGTCCTGCTTGGCGTTGAAGGGAATGCCCGCCGCGGAAAGCGTCAGCGGCAGCAGGGAGGGAAGCGTGCTCTGGTCACAGACGGCGACGGCCATCTCTTCCCAGGCAACGCCCTGCCGGCGCCAGGTAACCAGCGTCTGGCACGCGTGCTGGCATTCGAGATAGGGATTCCCGGCATAATACAGATGCACATGGGAAAAATCGGGAAGCGGCTCATTTTCCGGCGCCTTTCCGCGGGCAAAAAACGCTTTTTCCACATACGCAATGCCGGGGTCGGGCAGGGGTACTTCCTCCGCCGCCTGAACAACATATTCGATTTCCATGCGGGACAGGTGGTATTTCAGGGCAGTGACAGAATCATTAGCCGATTTGAACACATCCCGGTCCGGGCCGGCGGCGTCGCTGACCAGCCCGATGACCACTTCCTCCGCCGCCGCGTCCCCCCGGACGGCCTCCTGCACCAGATTCAGAATATCCAGGGTGATATAGTCAAAACCATAGATCAGGAGCCGGCTGCCGCGGAGGAGGCCGCTTTTCTGAATCTGGCCGACCGCGGACATCCACTGGCCCACCGTGTCCTCAAACCCTTTTCGGAGAACCTGGGTGTAACCATCCCAGATCAGCGCGATATCCTCCATTTTATTCGCCGTACGCTTACTCGGAGGCTGAAAGCCCCGGAGAAAATCCGGATCCAGCCGGGCCCGGGTGAAATCATCAATCTGGCCGGCGATTTGCGCCGCCAGCGTCGGCTGCGCCACGGAATCCTTATAATACTTCAGCCTGCTCCGGTTATGATGAAGCAGCTGGGAGACCATCATATTCTGGCCGTCGCCGGAGACGGGCTTCCGGTTTCCGCGGCCGGCCAGTTCCCGGATTTCCCGGACCAGGGAGGAGGGGGAAAAGATCTTCAGGCCAAAAATCCCGGCGACTGCGGAACGGTTCACGATTTCCGTTTCGCAGGCCAGGGTGAAGGATTCCGGGATGAAGACCACCGGATGCGGGGCCCGGCCGATTTCACGCACCAGGCTGGGAATCAGGCCGGGGGCCCGGGCGGTTACAATACGAATCCGGCTCATCAACAGCCCTCCCGTTTTCAGAGGAAATGCAACTTTTTAACAGAATAGCATACGGGTGATTTGGATGTCAAACCCGGCGGGGGGAACCGCTTACGGGGCGGCGGCTTCGGGACAGCGCCGGGGAGCCGCGGTTTTCGGCAGCTTTTTCCCGGACGGAACCTTCTTCTTTTCCGCCGCGGCGGAACCGGGGCCCGCCTTCCTTTTTTCCAGCATCGCCTGATACTGCCGGTAAATCTTCTGCTTATCCCTGGCGGTCAGATTGATGATAAAGCGCCCATAACTCATATCCGCTTTCGCGGCAGCCCAGGCCAAAGCGGCCAGCTTCAGATTCGTTGCCTGCATCGTACTCCCTCCTTTGCCGGATGGTTCGGCTTATGATACGTCCTGAATATGAACGGCATGTGACTGCAAACCGAAAAGGAGGAAAACACGCCCGCTGTTCCGGCCTGCACCCTGTGAGACGAAGGGGGAAGGGAAAAAGTTCCGCCGCGCCGGGGCTTCAGCTGAAAGGAGGGAAAAGGATTGCCAATAAAACAATCCGGCTGCCGGAAAAGCGGCGGCCGGACCGATGGGGTCGGGGGTGTTATTTTGATTCGATGAGGCGGACGTCGCCGGAGGTGGTGCGGATGCTGATGCGGGCGCTGCCGTCGCCGCAGGTGTAGGTGCTGCCGTCCTTCTCCAGGGGGATTTCGCTGGTGAAGCCGCCGCTGGTGGTGCTGACGGCGCCGGTGAAGCCGGGGGCAGACGGCAGGGACGCGGATACATCGCCGGAGGTGGCGCTGACTGACAGATCCTCAAAGGCGCGGAGCGCGACGGCGATGCCGCCGGAGGTGGAGGAGGCGGAAAGCTTCTTCGCACTGGCCAGGGAGGCAGCGACGGCGCCGGAGGTGGAGGACAGGGAGACGCTGCTTGCATCCTGCGCCGTGAGGCCGAGGCCGCCGGAGGTGGAGGAGAGGGAAACGGTATCCACGGACCCCAGCGTGATCTGCAGGCTGCCGGAGGTGGAGACGGCGGACACCTGGTTCGCGTCCGCGGCGGCGGTGATATCGCCGGAGGTGGACTGCAGATTCAGCCGGTCGGCAGCGAGGTCCGGAAGGCGGACATCGGCGGAGGTGGCCTGAATATCCGCGGATACCAGGCGGAGCCCCTTCGGGAGGGAAACGGTCAGGGCCTTTTCCGGGCTGGAGAAGGAGAACCACCGGAAGCCGCCCTTCCTGAACTGGATACGCAGGGTGGTTCCGTCCAGCCACCAGCGGAGTTTGTCATCCTCCGACAGGGAGCGGGGAGAGGTTTCCCTGACCAGAATCTCACTGCCATCATAATATTCCACGGTGAGGCTGCCGGACGTCCAGTGAATATCCAGGTTTTCCACGGGGGAGGAGAGGGACGTATCGCCGGCGGTATATTTCTCCGCATGCTCATATCCATCCCCGATGCTCCGCCCGAAAAGGATGAAGCCTCCGATCGCGATCAGTACCAGGGCAAGGATCAGGGATACCATTCTGGGAGAGGTTTTCGATTTCATTTTGTTTCACTCCTTTGGCCTTTTACAGCGGAGCCCAGCAGGGCGATACCCGCGACACACAGCAGTTCCATCATCATGGTGGCAAACCAGCCCTTGGTATGCAGGGTGACCATATTCATCATATTGGTGAACAGGATCAGGTCCACCGCGATAATCAGCAGCGGACGGTTGAAATTGCCCAGCAGGGCCCGGACGGGGGCGGCCTTCACCAGGAAGGGCAGGAAAATGACCGAAAGCCCGAACAGGGCCGCGGATGCCGCCGTGAAGAACCAGCTGCCGCCGCCGACAAGATTACAGATCGCCAGCAGCAGGATCAGGCTGACCGTGAAGGCGCAGAAGGTCCAGAACAGCTTGTCCTTCGGCACCATCAGCGGGACGATGATCAGGGAAGCGGCCACGGCCAGGCCTCCCAGCACGATGAAGAACCAGTCCAGCCTGAACCCCTGGGACAGGTTCACAATCAGGCAAACCAGGATCGGGACCATAAATATGCCGGAGATCACGGACCCCACCGCGGTGCTGCGGCGCTTGAAGCGCTTCGCCTGGTATTTGATGACCTGGTCTTTTTCCTCCTGAAGGCCTTTTTCAATCTCCTGGCTGCGGAGGCTTTCCAGCAGGGCGGAGCAGTCCGGACATTCCGGCAGATGCTCTTCGACCAGTTTTTTGCTTCCGTCACTGCAAACATCATCCGCATAGAGCGGGAGCAGATCCCGGATTACTTCACATTCCGTTTTCATTATTCATCCATCCTTTCCTGCAGTTTCAGACGGGCCCGATGATATGTGACACGTGCCCAGTTTTCCGTCTTTCCGAAGATGGTACCGATCTCCCGGAAAGAGAGTTCACCGAAAATTCTGAGCTCGAAGACCTCCCGGTAGGGTTCCTCCAGAGCATGGAGCGCCACGTGGATCCGAAAAGAGGAATCCCGGTCCGCGGCCTGCTGCTCGATGCTTTTTCCGCCGGCGGGAAGGCCGTCCGGGATCGGCTCGAGCCTGCCCTGCTTCCGCATTTCATCCATGAAGCGGTTTTTCGCAATGGAGCAGAGCCAGGTGACTTCGTCCGACTCGTTTCGGAATTCCGCGGTGGAGGAGAAGGCCCGGAAGAAGGTATCCTGCGTGATTTCCTCGGCCAGGTGTCGGTCGCCGGCCAGGGTCATGACATAGGAGAAAACCCGCATGTAGTAGGCATTGTAGATCCTTTCACAGGTTGCGCTGTTCACACATCATCACCTCCCTTCCCGGTTAACTCATCGATTAGACGGACGACAGGGGATTTCGTTACAGAAAAACGGAAAAAAATTTTTTGGATGGCGGATGGGGTTTCCAGACTGAGGAAAACGCCTTCCCCTTGTGCGGAAGGGAAGGCGTTTTCCATTGCTTGATGTGTTTGGAAACAGTTATCAGACCAGCTCGAGAATCACCATCTCGGCAGCGTCGCCGCGACGGGGCCCCAGCTTGTAAATCCGGGTGTAGCCGCCGGAGCAGTTCTTCTCGGCATTGCGGGCTTTGTACTTGGGCCCGATTTCCCGGAAGAGCTTTTCCACCACGGGATGCTTGTTATCCTTGGTGCGCTCCTTGTATTCGGCCTTGTTTTCGTCGTCCTTCTTGGGCTCCTTCAGATCATACAGGTAAGCCATCATGATCCGGCGGGCATGCAGCTTGGACGGGGCATCGTTGACAACGTCCAGCGTCACCAGCTGGCCCTTGTCATTATGGGTTTCCTTCGTGGTGGAAACCGTATTGTCGCATTCGCGCACGGCCAGCGTGATCATCTTATCGGCGATCCGGCGGACTTCCTTAGCCTTGGCTTCGGTGGTCTCGATCCGGCCGTTCCAGATCAGATTGGTCACCTGATTGCGAAGCAGCGCCTTGCGCTGATCCGCCGTGCGACCCAGCTTGCGTTGGTTAGCCATGGGATGTTCCTCCTATGAATTCAGTCTTCTTTGACTCAGTCTTCGTCGGCTCAGTCTTCAGTGGGCCGCAGGCCAAGCCCGAGGGCGTTCAGCTTCTGCTCAACTTCCTCCAGGGACTTCCGGCCGAGGTTGCGAACCTTCATCATGTCATCCTGATTCTTCAGCACCAGCTCGGCCACGCTGTTAATGCCGGCACGCTTCAGGCAGTTATAGGCGCGGACGGAAAGATCCAGCTCTTCGATGGTCATTTCCAGCACCTTGTCCTTGACGTTGTCTTCCGGCTGGGCCATGCTCACCGGCATGACCTGGTCGGTCAGGCTGATAAAGAGATTCAGATGGCTGGTCAGGATCTTGGCGGCGCTGGAGATGGCCTCTTCGGGCTTCAGCGTGCCGTTGGTCCAGATTTCCAGGGTCAGCTTGTCATAGTCGGTGATCTGCCCTACACGGGTGTCTTCCACCGTGTAGTTCACCTTCTTCACGGGGGTGAAGATGGAATCAATCGGGATCACACCGATCGGCATGCTGGAATTCTTATTCTTGTCGGCGCTGACATATCCGCGGCCCCGATCCAGGGTCATCTGCATCTGCAGATGAGCGTCCGCATTCAGGGTGGCGATATGCAGGTCCTTATTGACGATTTCCACCTGGTCATCCGTCTTGATATCGCCGGCCGTCAGTTCGCAGGGGCCCTTGACATCGATGGTCAGCTGCTTGCTCTCCTCAGAGAACATCCGCACCGCCATGGACTTCAGATTCAGGATGATTTCCGTCACATCCTCCTTGATACCCGGCATCGTGGAGAACTCATGCTGCACACCTTCAATATGCACAGAAGAGACAGCCACGCCGGGGAGGGAGGAAAGAAGCACGCGGCGCAGGGAGTTGCCGAGGGTGTGGCCGAAACCGCGCTCGAGCGGTTCGATCACAAAGCGGGCGTAGCAGCCATTCTGGGCTACTTCCGCGCATTCGATGCGGGCTTTTTCGATTTCGACGATCATTTCGTTTTACCCTCCATACCGCGGCGAAAACCATGAAGATGCCTTCGACGGAATCCCGTCCGCGGTTCCTTGTCAGTTCGGTGATGTGCGGATGATTAACGGGAGTAATACTCGACGATCATGTTCTCCTGCACCTGCAGGTCAATGTCCTCACGGGTGGGGAGGGCGGTCACGCTGCCGGCCAGGTTCTGGGCGTCAAAGCTCAGCCACTTGGGGGTCACGGTGCCGGTTCCTTCACGGAGGCCCTTGAACAGCTCGCTCTCCTCGCTGCGCTTGCGCAGGGTGATCTTGTCGCCAACCTTCACCTGGTAGGAAGGGATATCCACCTTGATATCGTTGACACGGATATGGCCGTGACACACGATCTGGCGGGCGGCGCGGCGGGTCTTGGCCAGGCCGAGGCGGAACACCACGTTGTCCAGGCGGAGCTCCAGCAGGCGCAGGAGGTTATCGCCGGTGATGCCCTTCATGTTGGCGGCCTTCAGATAATACTTATGGAACTGCTTTTCGAGCACGCCGTAAACAAACTTGACCTTCTGCTTTTCCTGCAGCTGGGCGCCGTACTCGGAAACCTTCCGCCGGCGGTTGCCGCCGGGGTTGCGGTTGGACTTCTTATTGCCATATCCCATGACGGCCGGGCTGATATCAAAGGTCCGGCACTTCTTGGCGATCGGCTGTTTACTTACTGCCATGTTTCATTGTCCTCCTTTATTACACGCGGCGGCGCTTGGGCGGACGGCAACCGTTATGGGGGATGGGCGTCACGTCCTTAATCATGTTTACATCCAGGCCGGCAGCCTGCAGGGAACGGATCGCGGCTTCACGTCCGGAACCGGGGCCCTTGACATAAACTTCCACCGTGCGCAGACCGTATTCCATCGCGGCTTTGGCGGCGGTTTCAGCGGCCATCTGGGCAGCAAAGGGGGTGGACTTTTTGCTTCCGCGGAAGCCCAGACCGCCGGCGCTGGCCCAGCTCAGGGCGTTGCCCTGGGTATCGGTGATCGTCACAATTGTATTGTTGAAGGAAGAACGGATATGGGCCGCACCGCGTTCAACGACTTTGCGTTCACGGCGCTTGCGCGTAGCCTTCTTCAGCTTTTGCTTAGGTGCCATTGATTATTCCCTCCGTAATTTCAGTCAAGACTTACTTGGTGGCTTTCTTCTTGCCGGCGATGGTCTTCTTCGGGCCCTTCCGGGTGCGGGCATTCTGCTTGGTATTCTGTCCGCGAACGGGAAGCCCGTGACGATGACGGACGCCGCGATAGCAGCCGATTTCGATCAGGCGCTTGATATTGAGGGAAACTTCCCGGCGAAGATCACCTTCCACCTTCAGGTGGTGTTCAATATACTCACGCAGTTTGCTGATTTCGGTCTCGGAGAGGTCCTTCACCCGCGTGTCAGGATTCACGCCGACTTCCGCGAGCATTTTCTGCGAAGTGGTCAGGCCGATGCCGTAGATATAGGTCAGGCCGACCTCAACGCGCTTTTCTCTGGGCAGGTCAACACCTGCAATGCGTGCCATTTACGTAATACACCTCCGTATGTTGTTCGGCCCCCGGGGCCGGGGAAAAAAGTGTGCTCCGTCCGGGCGAGGCAACCCAACCAGGCCCGCGGAACGCGACTCCTCGTGTGCGCCCGGTGAAAGCAGGCGCACAACAACACTGCCCGGCCGCTATGGAAGGTGCGGCAGGTCAGCGCCAACAGAGACGGGATTGGTCCGCCGCCGGAACACACGTCAGATCAACGTATGCAGCCGCCCGGAGGCAAACCAGGGCTAACTGCTATAGTCTATCACAGGGAAGGGGAAAAGGCAATTGTTTTTTGGAATGAATTCTTAAATTTCAGAGAAACATGTTTCAAAAATGTAACAAACAAGACAACACGATCATTCCGGACGAAGGGCGTTCAGCAGGGCCTGCTTTTCGTTGGGCAGGGAACCGTCCATCACATCGGAGAGCAGGCGCTCCAGGGCTTTTCCGACTTCCGGCCCCTTCAGACCAAGCGCGGTCAGATCCCGGCCGTTGACGGCCAGGTCCTTCAGGGTATAGCAGGGCTTTTCCGCCAGCAGGGCGTCCAGCGCGTCAAGCCGCTGGCGCATACGCAGGTCCTCGCGTTCGGGCAGCGAATAACCGGTGGCGATCCGGTCCGCCCGGTGGATCTGAATCAGGGCGCGGAGATCCTCCTCCCCAAAGCGGTTCAGCCGGCGCAGAAGGAAGCGGCGGTCCGTCGCCGGGGCGCCGTCCCGGGTGCGGAGCGGAATATCGTGGTTTTTCACGAGGAGAACGACATGTTCCCGCTGGGCGGTACTGCAGCGCAGGTTCTCCGTAACCCGGGCGGCAATTTCCGCGGACAGGGCCTGATGACCGAAATAATGCGCTTCGCCTTTGTCATCCAGGGTACAGGTACCGGGTTTCCCGGTATCATGCAGGAGCATGGCCAGGCGGAGATCCTCCTCCGGAGGCACATTTTCCACAGCCCGCACCGTATGCTCCCAGAGGTCGAAATGATGATGGTGGTTCCGCTGGTCGTAGCCGATCATCGGGGCGATGTCCGGGATCATGACGGCCATCACATCCGGATAGGCGCGCAGAATCCGCCCGGCGGCAGGGGCGCAAAGCAACTTTACCAGTTCCGCTCGGATCCGCTCGGCGGCAACCCGGCGCAGGTCCTCCCGGCGTGCATGGACGGCCCGGTCTGTTTCCGGATCCAGAAAAAAGTCATACACCGCGGCGAAACGCAAGGCCCGGAGGATCCGCAGAGCATCCTCCCCAAAACGGGCATCCGGGTCCCCGACGCAGCGGATGACCCGTTTTTCCAGATCCTCACAGCCGCCGAAGAGATCGACCAGGCCGGAACGGGGGGAATACGCCATGGCATTGACTGTAAAATCCCGGCGCGACAAATCTTCCCGGATTTCCCTGACAAAGGACACGGAGTCCGGGCGGCGGTGGTCCGTATAGATTCCGTCGGTGCGGAAGGTGGTGATTTCATAGGGAATATGGTTCCGGATGACCGTCAGGGTACCGTGCTTCAGGCCGGTTTCAGCGATTTTTTCCCCGGAAAACAGGGACAGCATCTCCTCCGGAAGGGCGGCAGTGCACAGGTCCCAGTCGTGGGGCGTCCGGCCGAGCAGCGAATCCCGGACACAGCCGCCGACGGCATAAGCGGGAAAACCGGCGGACTCCAGGATCCGGATCAGATCGGCAACATCGGTCGGCAGCGTCATGGACATCCTCCTGAAGAAACGATGGGGGAGATTACCGTCCGGCTTTCCGGGCGGTTTTGACTTCATACATACGTTCATCCGCGCGGGTAACACACTGATCCAGGGTCTCGTTTTTTCCTTTTTCCGTCCGGTACGCGCCGGCAGAGATTCCCAAGGTAAAGGGATGGGAAGAGGTCTGGTTATAATTCTCTGCGGCGGTCATGATCTTCTCCGCAAGCTTCTCATCCTTTCCGCCGGTGATGATGACGAACTCATCCCCTCCGTAACGCATCAGGAAATCCTCCGGCCCGCAGCACTGCTGCAGGATCCGGGAAACTGCCTTCAGGGCTTCATCCCCCATGTCATGGCCGTATTGGTCATTGATTTCCTTCATGTCATCCATATCGGAGAAGATCACCTGGACGCTGCCGTCCCGTTCCATCAGCCGGTTAAAGGTATCACCGGCATAGCGGTTGAAGCCGAAACGGTTATACAGCCCAGTCAGGGCGTCGTGGACGTAGAGGTTATCCAGAATGGCGTTGAACTGGCGGAGCAGCTCTTTCTTCCGGACGTTTTCAATCGCGATTTCCAGGAAGTTGAAAATGCTCTCATGCAGGTTCAGCTTGGCGGCTTCGCTGATACCGTCCAGCGCCATATATCCGATCGAATAAGTATTATAATGAAGCGGATAGAATATCAGGAACCGTTCCCGGGACCGGAGGGGCTCCGGAAGCAGCAGGCTTGTCGGGAAGCGGAGGAAATCCGCTTCCTTCTCATCAGGCAGCAGGTCCTTTTTCCGCTGGGTGGCCAGGATCATTTCCTTCCCGTAGCGCTCCGAATCCTGAAGCCACTGGTCCTTATCAAAATTATCATAGTAATAATCATTGAAGCACAGACACAGGTCGTCACAGCCGAAGATGGCCCGGTTCCGGCCCACGATATCCGCGATGTCCTTCAGGTTGTTCGCTTCGAAAAGCTCCTCAGCCATCCGGTCCTGAACGGTATAGAAACGGCGGAGAAAACGGGCCTGCTGGAAGTATTTCTCCCGGACCATACCGGGCCGGGCAGTTTCCCGGCAGCCGCAGGACTCCGAACAGATAACACTGTAATGGAAATGAACCTCCTCCGGATCCTCCAGGCCGTCAATCCGATCCACCAGCACATCCATGGCCATATAGTTCAGAGAACGGTGATCCGTGGCTACTGTGGACAGGCGGGGACTGGACAGCTCCGCGGTGGCCAGGTTGTCAAAACCGGTGACAATCACGTCCGCCGGGATCCGGAGGCCGCTGTCACGGAAGGTATCCATGAGGCCCATCGCCATTTCATCATTGGCGGAGATAAACGCATCCGGCAGGGGACGCTTTTCCGCCAGCCATTCATTCGCGATCCTTCGCCCGTCGGCATTCTGCCAGGTCCCTTTGACAACCTGAATCTGGTTGTCCGAGATACCGTTTTCCCGGCAGGCACGGCGGAAACCCTCCAGCCGGTGAAACGCCTCGGGACAGCTGTTATCCAGAATCCCGGTGATATAGACCAGATTCCGGGCACGATGATGGCGGATGACATGGGAGGCAATATCATACTGAGCCTGGGTGTCATCAATGCGCATCAGGGT
>Ga0265298_10002415_pt1 | contig 26007 bp, 46 predicted proteins | sample AusTroGonzalo_MG_3_FD_193486 | JGI IMG/M metagenome (GOLD analysis project Ga0265298, IMG submission 193486) | Bovine rumen microbial communities from tropical cattle in Woodstock, Queensland, Australia - Gonzalo_01 | ecosystem: Host-associated > Mammals > Digestive system > Stomach > Rumen ...
TCCCGTTCGATTCGTGCATCACGCTCTTCATCAGTCTCACTCCTTGAATAACTAGGAATAAACGTTAATTCGTAACAGCCAGCAATACGCTCATATTCATGCTTCACCTTAAAATAAACATCACCATCTACATCACCAGGATTGGCATATGTCCTTTTAACCTTTTTCAACTCCCCTAAAAGCCTAACCACTTCAGACTTGTTAATAAACCCACTTGCAATGCCTTCCTGCACATAATATTTAAACGGTTCATCAACTTTCAGTGAAAACGTCATTTTCTTTTTCTTGTCGGTAATATGATGCCCTTTATATTCCATAGGTTTTTTCCTTTCTGTTATTTTTAAATTCTACATCCGTTATTATAACACTCCCGAAGTTGGTACGTTCATTTTCGGGAGGTTGTTTTAAAATTTTATCCCCCTTATACAAAATTCCTTCGGATGTTCCCCAAAGACATCATGCGTAACATTGCAAATCCATACCTGTGGCTTGAAGCCCAAGAACAGCGGAAATATGCCATCCATATACTTCCCCAAAAGAAATCCAGATAGTTCATAAGTCCCGCCAGCCTCATCATGCTCAACCATCGTGAAGCACAATAATGCATCATCCGAAATACCCTCCGAAAGACTTAGAATAACTTCCGTATGTCCCTCCGAAAGGGCATCAAGGGCAACCTCGCACCCCATCACCATCTCGTTCTCCTCCATCGTGTGCCCTGGTACGTCGGCATACCACTTGCCATCCTGCTTGAAAAACCTTACGTCCATAACCCTTTAAAATTTATACTTGTACATATATTCCTCCATGAGAAAAACTTCGTGAGCCTTGTTGTCCCCAACAATCAATTCGGCATACTTCTCAACATCATCATAGGTATCAAACATTACATGCCCATTGGTTTCAACCTGTCGCCTTGTCAACGGAAATACTTCCCATGATTCCATATTAGGCTGGCTGTTTTTGATTTCACTGATACTTTCAGCAATCTCGCCAACACCCCTCTTGTCATCCCCAGCATTGAATGCCATAGGAGAAAACGCCTTGTTGAGAAGATACATCAGCATATAGAAATTGTAGTCGTCATATACCCCAATGGTAAACTCGGTCTGCTTGTCATCTTTCGGATTGTAGGCATCATACGACCATTCCTCCTTGAAACCCTCCAGATAACAACTATCAATCTTGCTGTTATCCTCACAATTCTCATCATATATCCCATGTTTCTCCAGTATGTCGGTAGGCAGATAGCCAACTGGCAACGGCCTCGGCGCTTTCACACTCAATTTCCACCCATAGAAATTCTCCCTCGCCACGATAACTATGCCGTTATCCATAACAAAACCATACACTGGAAGTTTGATTGACTTTGATGTATGTTCGGATACCTTAAACGGTATCACACCCAATAGCCCACGACAGACAACGTCCCTTATGAAGTTGTTCTGTTCCCATGCGGCATCCTTGTAAATCATGTTGTCACTGATTTCCCATGCCCTGTTGAAATCCAATAAGTTCTGATTCATATAACTTTCATCTTTAAATTTTACATACGTTAATTAAAACACCTTGTCAGTCATCTCATACCACATGCCGACCTTCGCCCCGTCAAGCAGATGCTCGAACTCATCCTCGAATATCTTCAATACAGCGTCCTTCGCCTTCCATATTTCTCTTATAGAGTTGATATATATTTCACCAACCGTTTCATAAGGCAAATCGCTGAAATGATGCTCTTCCGCATACTTCATCGTACTGTCAAGCACAGCCTTAACACTGTCATCACTGAATACGTACTTGTAGATGATTGTATTCCCGCAACTCTCATACGAACTGTAAAGAACATATAGGCCATAGCCTTTCTCAATGCTAAATTCCCTCACCCACAGTTCAGACTTGTAAGAACGTCCATCCACCTTGGACAGCAAATCATTCACACTGCCGAACACATTCTCCAATACATCTTCAAACTTCAGTTCTTCTTGCATAACTTTATATCCTTTCATTTATAATTTAATTTTCATTCCAACATCTAAAATGCCCATCTTCATCTGGTTGAACATTATGTTCTTTAATCCATTTATATTTTTCAATAGAAAGAACATCAATATCTTCCCCATTTATACGACGTATGTCAAAGATATCGGGCTTCTCATGATTACTGTATGATATTACTTCACCATTACTATTAAGAAAATATTTTTCATTAGGATTCATAGCATCCTTAATCATTTCTTTAGTGAAATTCATACTAGGAAAATCTCTTTGCATTATTTGTGTATGAATTTCAACGGCTTCGTCAAATGACACATCTCTAACGTATTTAGCACCAGTAAATATACCAGATACTCCATCATAAATATCAGTTATACTATCTCTATGCGATGTAACAATATACGTATCACCTTCATTAAAATCTTTTCTAATCATTACTTGATATTTTTTAATTTCTACGTTAATTAAACTGCGGTGCAAAGATAAGCCATTTGTTTGAGACCACCAAACTTTTTCCACTTTATTTTTGTGGCCGTTCAGTCGGTGGTCTCTGCCCCTTGCACACCACTACAATATAACCCCTCCGAAGCTGGAACGTTCATTTTTACACCCTCGTTTTAGGTTGATTTTCTTGTCATTACCAACTTGTTGTAAACCAGCGTGTTATAAATACAAAAATTACAACGGGCATATTATTAGGCAGTTACGATAGGACGGACGAATGTCCGCAAGGGTTGCCATATAATTATTAAACGGTTTGTTATCAGGGACTTGGGCAACCCGCAGGGTGGACTGTCTGTTTAAAAAGTCGGTGGGGGTTTGTGGGACGTTGTGGGGGAAGGTGGGGTTTAGGACTGTGGGGCGTCCCCCTCCCACCCCCGAACGTCGTAAAATTTTTTCGTCCTGTATCATTTTATTTTTTATGTGGAATAATATTTGTGCAAATAGATTTTGTTTCAAATAATATAATAATAAGTCCCCTACAACCTGAGGGGCGTATGGTTTTGGGGGACGCATAAGAAAGGGGGACGGGCTATTTCAGTAACCGAAGCCCATCCCCCCAAAGATTATGGAAGTTAAAGAAAAGTTAAAGTATAAAAACGGAAGGGTCGACCCCATAGGGATTTTTCTTCTGATGTGTATTTTGTATAAGTAATTTGCAGATTGTGGAAATTTCGTCGATGACTGGGTGAGCCTCCGTTGATATTCGTCTGAAGAATAGGTTATCCCAATCTGTTTCAAATCCGCACATTACGATTTCAGCCTTAACGCCCAGTGGGAGGACGTCCCTTGCGTCCTGTGGGAGTAAACCGTCGGCCAGCATATCGAGGTAATCTTTTTCGTCCCGTTCGTATGCTTTGATTTTTTTATCAGCCGACGCGCCCGTTGGTCTTATGAAAGTTAGTTCGCTGCCGAACTTTCCAGCCGCGTAATTGCAGAGGCGGGTTGACTCCATGAGTGAAGATATGGTTGTGTGAGTCTTGAACTCGTCGCATATGCCACGGGTTGCCGTTATGAAGAGCATGTGTCTTTTTGGGTGGTGTGGTGTTGGTTCAGACCAGTATATGCTCATGTCGTCGATGAGGTTGTCCTTGTAGCCAGTACGGATAGCAGTTTCGGCGTCCTTAGAGAAACCTTCCATTATGACGCGGAAGTTTGTGGTGACGTAGAGGTTCTTTCCGTCCGTGGCGCACCTTGTGTATGGGTTGTTGTTGAAGAACGCCGTCAGCCTTGCGGTGAGTTCCCTGTGCTGGTCGGTGAAGTTGAATGGGATTGTGAGGTAGACGGTACCGAACTCAAGGGGTCTTGAGTGTCCTTTCGGGAGGAGTATCTTTTCTGTGAATTCCCTTGGGGTGAGTTTTGACTTTTCGGTCTGGTAGCATACCCATGCTGCCTTTTGGATTGCCTTGTACATTCCGTCTATGCCTGGTTCCTGCTGGTAGTAGGTTACGGAGTTATTTACTAGTTTCATATTTGTGATAAATTTATTTGTTGAATAAATATAGTGAGATAGGATATTTGAACCAATAGATAATGCGGGGTTTGTTTGTGGGGGGTGGTAAAAAAAATGTACTCAAACGAGTACATGGGGGTATATGTTTTATAGGGTTTGCCTGTTAGGGGCGTGGGATAAAAAAATGACCCCCCGAAAAAGAAAGGAGTAGTAAGTAAACGGGGGGTCGAAAAAATAAACAATCCTAATAAAAAATATTATGTATGATTAAAAACGTAAATGGTTCAGATTAGTGCCACGGCAGACCAGAAGGCGGATGCTATAATTATCAGTATTATGAAACATCCCATATTGTTTATCCTGAGTGACGTTGGTTTTGATGCGCGTGTATATACGTGCCTTATTCCGAATGCGATGAAAACAATCCAGAATATCAGTATTGCTGTTGTTGATATTGCGCCCGACAGTGAAAGCCAGTAAATCCACATAGTCTTAAATCCTTTCGTTGTTATTAGACGATGCAAATATAAGGGTAATATTTTATATGTGCAAGAAAAATTTTATTTTTTTTTGGTGTATAAAATTCCCCACACTATTTAAAAACAATGTACTGGGGGTGTGGGGTTATATTATATAATATTATATGGGGGATTTGAAACTACACTATAAAAAAATGTACTCAAACGAGTACATGGGGGGTGGGGGTATATATACAAAAAAACCTCCGACGGATTGGGGGTCGCTGTCGGAGGTTCAAGACGTAATAAACAAAATATGTAGTAAGGTGTATGTTTAAGGCTAACTTTGGGGTTGGGAATAATGTTCCTTGTGGTATTGGATTTCCTCTGGTGTTGCGAGGCGGTAGTTGCGCTCAATAAAGGGTGCGTGATACTGTATGACTCCCTTATTGTAAGTACGGATGTTGTAGTAGTTGTCCGACCCGTCCGTGACCACCTCTTCAATCTGTAGGCAGTAGCCGAGGTTGTATTCGAAGCCCTTGTTGTTGATTATCCAGTCGCCCTTCTTAAACCTGGGTGGTGTTATTCTGTCGGGACAGTTGACTAATTCGTCCATGAAATTATTGAGTTCCTTCTCCTCCCTGTACACATTGAACAACTTGATGGAAAATGTCACCAGGTGAAAACAAAAGGTTGTGAATAACACACACATGACAAAAGTAACAAATACGCTGTTGCTTTCAATTGCTATTGCAAGGCTGAGGAGCATTGCTGACCCTATTATTGATATGATGCCCCAGAGGTCGCTTTTACTTATTTTCATAGTCTTATTTCTTTTTACGTTTGTTAACTGTTTCGTTTGGGATTCTGACATAAGAAGGTTGCGGGGAGCAGGTGTCGAACTTTACGTAGAACAGCCCGCTACCGTATGTCACCGACGGTGCCAGTGGCGACCAGCCCGCATCCTGAAGAACCTGTGAGGCTGCTTCCATGGATGTGAATGCGCTGTCGGCGTGGCACACCGTTTTCCAGTAGACGTCGGTCTGATATCTGGTGTCAGGGATTATATGCCAACCATCGTCGAATGCTGTTATCCTGCACATGTACTTGTGGATACCTGATGGTGTCTGGACGACAGCCGACGAGGTATTACTGGAGAGCACATATGTTGTTGACAGCAGCAATATCAGCCCCGCAAGCAGAATGTTCAATGCTATGAGTAGTCTTGTTATCTTCATCTTTCTGTTTCCTTGTTGTTACTTAGCAGTGCAAATATATGCATTATTCCTGAGACTAACAAGAAAAAATTGAAAAATGTTTATTCATCCCAGGTCACCTGCTGTGAGGCGATATATTCGTACTTTCCCTTCTTTCCAGCAAGAGCAGCATCTTCTGATTCATAAACCCTATGACCGCAGAATACGGTCTTGTTTGTGCCCCTGTACAGGTTTACCCATCCAGTGTGTTGGGTTGTCTTCATGAAGAGGTCGAACTTTGTTTCGCCGCATTCCAAAATTGAATCGGCTCTTCCGTCCTCGCGATATAAAACGACGCCTTCAGTTTCTGTATTCTCGCTCTTTACAAGCGCCACAATTGGGGCGATGCCAGCATTTCTGTCGAAGCATATGATTCTGGCGTCGCGACCGTCCCTGGTGCATACTGGGAAACCCTTCTTTGCTAATTCTAAGTCAAATGTCTTCATAGTAATATTTCTCTTTTCAATTTATTTGAATTAATAATTTGGCCGTTTCATTCTTGTGTTTGCGATGAAGGACTTGTTGGAACCGTTCAGAGTTATTTCCCCGCAGGGAACCCAGTCGCCGTTGGAATAGACCTTCACCTTGGTGCCCTTGCAGTTCTTCTGCCTCATCTGTTTCTTTGCTTCCGATAGGGAGAAGTATTCTTCCCCGTCAACATAATAGATTGTCATAGTTTCACATCTCTTAATTTAATTCATTAAAGTAATTGTTAGTTTCGTTTAAGTTTATTTGTGCTGTCACGCCACACACGTCGCAAATCATTGCGATGAGTTTCTGCAATGGTTCGCCGTTTTTCCCTATTATGTAGCCAGGGTACTTTGTTGTAAGTGAAATCATAAGTTTATCCTCTTTCGGGAGGAATTCGAAACTCAAAGCGGCGATTAAATCGGTGTTATGAAAGAAACGCCCGTAAACCTTTCTGAAACATATGTCAAAGGTTTTATAGCAATCCATAAGACCGATGTTTATGTCATTGGTGTTGCATGGGGTTGCGCCGTAACAGAGACGACCATAGAACTTGAACTTGGTTTTCAGTTGTTTCAACTTATAGTTGTCGACGATATCCTGGAGTTTGTTTATAAACTTTTGCTTAAGTGACATATTCTTTCCTTTCTTTTAAAATTGTACTCAAACGAGTACATATGGGTTAAAAAAATGCCCGTGGTGGTAATGGAAGTAAGGTGACACGGGCAGGGTAAAATTATGAGTAAAATTGATGGTTCAGAAATATTCTTCGTTGTGCTCCCTGTTGTATCGTCTTACTGATTTGATAAAGGCGACAACCATCAGGAGGTTGAATATTATTGCAAGCGGGTATAGGCAGGTATTGCCCAGGGTTGCTTCTGTTTCAGGTTGTATTGTATAAAAGTCAATAAACATCAGGAGAAACAGTGGCAACATGCACTTGAATAATTTCCATATTTCTTTTTTAAAATGCATCATAAGTTCATCTTGTTAATGATGACCATAATTTCATTTGTTGTCGGCGGTTCGTCCGTCTCGGCGAGGGTTGACATTGTAGCCCTGATGAAGGCGTTGAATGTGTTCTTGTCATATCCTTTTGCCACGATGAGGTCTTCAGCCTCACGTACTGAGAGGGACTTTTCGCGCATTGTATCTAATATTTCATTTAGTGTCTCATAGTCCTTGCGTGTAAATTTTAATTTTGTCATTAATAATCAATCTATTTAAAATAAAAACGGTACAAAGGTAAGTGTTTTATCTGAGACCGCCAAATATTTTTTTTACTTGTGTTCTTCGGGGTTGTACCCATTCAGGAATTTCTCCCATCTATCAATCGCTTGAGGCGATGCTGTAAAATCGTCCGTGATTGAGAACCGTATGGTGTTTCCGTCCGCTGGTGAAGGGGGCAGCATCTTCCATCTTGCTATTTCAAGTGTATGGATTGCGTCCTCCTTGTCCTTGAAGGTTATGTCGCAGTGGCATACGTTCTTCCAGTACCAGTCGTTCTTGTACTGGGTATTGGGGATAATCTTCCACCCCTCATCGGTCTTCCTTATTTCGCACGTGAAGGTGCATGGGGTCTGGGTTTTCTCACTAGCCTTGAGTGAGGGTAGTATGTAGCCGTCCGTGAGGGCGACCAATGCGGCGAATATCAACGCCATCAACATTATTGATTTTCTTACGCTCATAGTCCAATTATTTTTTAGTGTTCCAAGCCTTCTTGAATAGTGGCAAATATTCGTCAAGATACATATCATATATGTCGGCATTTTCTCTTTTGCACACCTCAAAGCATTCGTCCATTAACCTATCGTAGTTAACGGCTTCGTCCTTTGTTACGTTCATCAGCTTCAGTTGTTCTTCCGAGAAGTCGGCAAGTGAATCGTCGGGGTGTGGTGCGATGTTCCTATCGTACAAGGCGTAGTGAAAGAAGTTCTTTACCTCGTCAACGTTTGTGATATGTGAATCCTTTGTGTATTTCATGGTTAGTCCTCCTCATTGTTAATATCTTCGTAATCGTCATATTCAAGTTGGATTGTGAAGTCTTGGCAACGACCATCGTCAAACTTCAGATAGACTGATAGGTACTTGCCGTCAACGTTAGTTATTTCACCCCAACCGCTACCCTCGAACACGATACCATCTTCCGAAATTGCAATTTGACTGCCCGCAACTGCATCGTAACATTCGCTGTCTCTATTGATAATTGCGATTGTACCGCTATCAACGGGTAGGAAGAAGGTGTGGTTCGGTTCAACGTACTGAGTTTCGTAGCAGCCATCGCCACCCGTAGGTGCGACCATCATAATGTCTTCAATGATACCATCGGCAAAGTTGTGCTTCTTGCCCCAAACGTTCTGATAATCGTCATCGTTCAATACGTAACATGGGTCGCAAACGATGCAACCGCTTTCTCCAAATCTGAATTTCTTTTCGTCCATAATAATTTACTTTTAATTTGTTTGACTTACATTTTTGTTTATAACCCCACCGAAGCTAAAACGTTCGTAATTGGAGAGTGAAGTTTTATTTTTTTATGTACTCAAACGAGTACAATGCTATGCTTTATAGAAGTCATAAAGACCTACGACTTTTGCTTCGTTATTGATTACCTTGTCGTATATGAATGCGTATGATTTACCGCTTTCGAGTTCGTATCCTCTCAATTGGTGGTCAAAGTCAAGTTCCCCATTGTCATTTTCGGTATAGAAAAACTCGTACATATTGTAGTTCCAAATCTCGCCGCTACAATTCTTTGAAAAGTCTCCGTCATAGTAGTTGTAGTATTGGTTACTGCCAGACTGATGGAGTTCACAAAATTCGTATTCGTCTTCGGAATCATATAATATGTTGTTTTCGCAATCAATCACGATGTCTTCAGGAACAATGTTTTTGAGGTCGGGAAGCCACACCCCTTCCTTAACGGCACGGTTAATGATATTGAGGTCACGATTGTTGAAATTTTCCTCAATGAACTGCTCGAACTGTTCCCTTGCAAGGTCGTAGTCATAGTAGTCCTCGCAGGCTGGGTCGTCGATAAGAAGGACTGAGTTGTGTATCTCAGTCTTCGTGTTCGGCTCGTACATTTCAAGCCTATAGTAGCCGCTCATTGCTTCGTTCATACGGAAAGCAACATGTTCACGCTTGTATGCTTCAAATTCAAGGTTCTTTTCCATAATAATTTCTCCTTTCAAATTAATTGTTACCAATGCTTAACGTCAATAGTTTTGCCACAAATGGGGCACTTAATTGTATGTAAATAGAAGAAATATGTTTCGTGACTAACGACATCATTCTTATTATACCTCAATTTTGAGTTGCATTCAGGATTTGGGCAAACTATCTCCCATGTTTGGGTCTTGAAATTATTTTCTAATACTTCCATAGTTTTATTCGCTTTTTGCGTATGTGAAAATCTTTAGAATTTCATTCTTGTTAATTCTCTTGAGCAATCCTACGATAGTGTATGTCTTTGGCACTACCGAATGTGGTTGCGACCAAACAAGAAAGTCCTTGCCGTCCATTCGTTCCGTTGCAAGATAGAAGCCGTACTGCCAATCGTGAAGTGTTTGTAGGACGGTGTATCTATCTTTGAGTTCGGTATTGCGCCATTGAATTATTTCTTCAACGCTCTTGTTGGCTTGTGTTTCAAACAATCTTATCGTTTCTTCCTTTGTTCTCATAGTAATTCAGTTTTAATGTTCTACACTAATCTATATAACCCTCCCGAAGCTGGAACGTTCAAAACTAAAGTGTTTCGTAAAAATCATTAAAGGCTGTAATAACAAAGTCCTCTCCGTTGTTCGGTTCGGTCAACTTCAATAGTTCGTCAAAGTCCATGCAGTAGAAGAAAATATGACCATCTTCGTTTTCCATAACATTGTCGGTAAGTTTGATTATTTCAGTTCTTGAAACATCATCACCGCCCATTTCGTCCTTGAAGGTTACTTCAACCTCAGCATAAATTGGGTTGTATTGTTTCTTGACAAACTCATACCTATCCCTCATCTGCTTCTTGATAAGGTTTTGCTTTGCATCGTTTGAGGTTGCCATTTCAACTGCTTTCATTGCCACTTCATACACGCGATAATTCAAACGTGCGTATTGTACTGGGTCGGAAACGTTTGCGCATTCCTTGATTGCGTCCAATACTATCTGCTGTCTCTGTTCTTCGTTCATCATAATTTTACCCTTTCAATTTTAAATCGTTTAACATTCAACGTCATCTTCGTTTTCAATATAGTCGTAAACGTCCGTTGGGATTTCATCGGTCTCTCCGTGAAGCCACTCATTAACTCTATCTGCTAATGGAACGGTACACCACTTTTCATCAGTAGTAGCGCCCCATTGTTCCCAACTCTCATAGCAAGCCGTGATATGCACTTGACTATCGTTATCCAATGTAACAATGACTTCTCTTGTTTCAATATCATTCTTTGTAAGTTCGTGAATGAATTGAATTTTTGTAATCTTGTATTCCATAGTAATTAAGTTTTTAAATGTTTTACACTATACTATATAACCCCATCGAAGCTAAAACGTTCGTAATTAGGCGGTGGATATAAAAATTAATATCTATAATATGATTTTATGTATTTGGTTGTTGGCTTATATCCCTCTCGCTTGTAGTTCTTGAACTCGCTAACAATATAAGTGAACTCAACACAACCTTTGGGGTAATGAAATTCCTCAACAAAAATGTAATAGCCATTTTCATTAAGAACATCAAAGGCAGTCTGCATTTCTTCCTCGCTTGGGTATATACCATTTTTGTAATTTGCAAATTCCTTTTTTTCTAAGTCAACACAGTCTCTATTTACATAGACTTTTGATGAAATAAAGTGACCGCCCTTCAAAAAGGCATCAACAACCGCTTGCACAACTTCCTTGCGTATTGGGTTTTCCAATAACTTTCCCTCGTTGGGGTTTCTCTTTATTACAATTCCTTCCATAATATAAATGTTTTTAAGTTACATTATCTTATATAACCTCCCCGAAGTTGATACGTTCACTTTGGGGAGGGGTACTCAAACGAGTACATTATTCTTCGATACCGAGTTTCTTTTTCAGCACCCTCACTATTGCGATGTCCACATCGGCAGAGTTCCAATTCTGCTGGTCGGCAGTTTCCGAAACGTCTTGTGCAACGTCAAGGGAAATCACGTCTGCGATTGCTTCTGCGTCCGATGTTTCCATGATGGTAGCCAGTCTGCTGACAATCATTGGCTTTATTTCCATTGGCTTTATTTCTTCGTCCACTTCGTCTTCGTAGTAGGTCATGCCCATAGCAACGGCACACTCTTCCATTTCACGCCAAAATGCTCCTTCGACCTCATCTTCGTAATACTCGCTTTCTTTGTCAAAGTTCCACTTTTTCAACTCCACACCGATAGTCTTTGCAAGTTCTTTCATCTTTTCGTCATCAAAGCCATCAGTTTTCATTGGGTCTGGCATACTTTCATAATCGCTACGAGAGATTGTGAAATTTTGGAAACCAATAGGAAATTCCTTGTTGTAATCAATGTTCTTTTCCATCTTTTTTACCCTTTCTATTTTAAATCATTTAACATTAGTGCCTATTAGTCTTCGGTTGGCACATAGACCATTTTCTCTCCGTTGTAGGGCGAAAACATTTCGTCCGTGCATTCGCAGAACTCAGTTTCAACCGCAAATGCTCCATAACCCTCTTGATAATAGATTTCAAGTTCAATCACTGATTCCGCCACACACTTCTCGGCTTCTTCGGGGGTCATTCCTTGCGCTACAAGTTCGTTGACCTTGTGGTTAAAAGCGATTGGGTATTTATCCTTTGAAAGTTTTACATTGCAAAGGTGTTCATAATTGTCCGAATTGTTAATTACTGTCTTTTCCATTTTTTATCTCCTATTTTTAAGTTTAACATTTTCAAATTACATAATAGTATATAACCCTCCCGAAGCTAAAACGTTCGTAATTGGGCGGTGGATATAAACAAAAAACCCCAAAAGGACATTGAGCAGTCCGATGGGGGAAAAATGTAATATAAAATGAACGATTAGAGAATAATCTTACCAAGTCTGGTATTTGCCGTGATAGTCGGCAGTTGTGCCTAACAAATGAGCAGTCTCGCTATTGTAGGGGACGCATTGACACCAATGAAGTCCACCGCTTGTTAGATAACCATGTTCGTCATTGTGGCTGAAAAAGTCGGCAACCCAAGTGCAATGGTCATCGTCTCTTACAAGCACCTTGTCAAAGGGCTGGAAATCTTCACGATGGAATGTTTCAATGTGATTGTCTTCGTTGGCATCAAAGGTTGCTATCGGTTCTTCATCACCATTTTCAAAAATGTACTTACCATCTTTGATTTCGGTAATTGTGAAATATCCCCAACGGACATTACCGACACATTCTCCGACCTTGTATTTTGGTTGGGATTGGTTGTTGTAAGCATTTACTTCTTCGGGGGTTGCAAGACGGAAATTAAAAACTCCGTTATCATTATTAAAGTGGCATCTTTCATCGCCATATTTGTTTTCAGCGATATATGAGCCGTGTTCAGCACAAATCACCTTATAGATTGTACCACACTCCGAAACGATGTAGTCTCCGACATTGTATTTGTTGTAGGCTCTAACCTCATCATCAGTTGCAATGCGGAAATCCTTGTCATAATCAAGGAAATCACAAGTATCTTCCTTTCCATCGCTACAAATGTACTTGCCGTCCTTTATGTCGGTTATTTGAAAGATGTCGTCTTTCATAGTACATGTTTTATAATCATAGTGATGCCAAACGATATACTCTCCGACCTTGTATTTGGGTTCGTAGTCGGGGTCAAGGCGGCTTTCTTCCACTCCATTACCGTCTTTGTTGTCTTCTTCTTCGTCCGCAATGTCGGCGGTTGCTTCGCCAAAGTCCCAATTAATGCAGTCAACATTTTCATTTAGTTTGTTTTGTGCAATGTCAAGTGCTTCTTCGTTATTTTCTGCGTCAACGAACATTGTGCCGTTGTAAATCTTTGTGCAAGTAACTAAAAACTTTGTCATAATAATTCCCTTTCTATTTTAAGTTGTTTAACATTAATTTTTACATTGTAATATATAACCCCACCGAAGCTAAAACGTTCGTAATTGGGCGGTGAGGTTAGTATAAATCTACATGTACTCAAAAATGAGTACATTATAGTATCTCGCTGAGTTGTCGTTCAATTTCCTCATCGTCATTGATATCGCAGTAGATTTCGCCGACATACTCATCGTAGTTGTCACCGATGTAACAATCAATAGGATAGGTGTCGGTGTCGCAGTCGTAGGTTTGTCTCAACTTGACTTCACCATACTGGCTGTCGTAAATCCTTGTCGGGAGGTCGGGGGGATAATCGTCATCATCATCGTCCCCATAGTCGGCTTCCACCTCAACGATGTCATTGTAGCAGTCGTTGTTTTCATGTACCTCAAATTCAATCGGGGTATCAACTACAATCGTTGCGATGTGGTTTACACCTACTCTCCGTTCAATGGTTGCCCATTCCTCGCTATCGTCAGCAGAGCGTATTTCGTACTTGAACAACCCTTCGGGCATATCATCATCGTCAATGCGTTCATCAGTAAAGAACGCATCAATCGTTCTTTTCTTGCCGATTGCCTTGTAGGTGATTTCGCACTTATGCAAGTCGTGGTTGCATGTAAAGTCTGGCATTTCTTTAAACAAGTTTCTCATGGTATTTCCCTTTCAATTAGTTATTACTCTTCATAATCCAATTCAGCGCAACCGTGATATGTTTCGTGTTGTGTTATTGTCTCATTGGTTTCCTCAATCGTATCTGCAAGATAGCGCAAATATTCGGCAACATGATTTTTGTCGCAGACAATACTAATGTTTACTTGTGGTGTTTCGTCCATAATAATATCTCCTTTGCTTTAAATGTTACATAAATCTATATAACCCTCCCGAAGCTAAAACGTTCGTAATTGGGTAGTGGGTTTTACATTTTATAGAAAACATCTTTCCACTCGCACTTGAGGATTGAAAAGTCTTCGTCAAGTCTATTGCCGTCCGCGTCATACAAATACAATTCCTTTTGGATTTTGTTGTAGGTGAAGTCAATGAGTGGCTTTACGTTGGCGAATGTAAGTGTACCCTTGATTGTAAATCCGCTTGGTCTTGGGTTTCTCTCGGTTATAGCGAGGGTGGGTATTTGCCTTGATTGTAGCATACCGACCACTTGTCCCATGACATATTCACCCTCATTGAAATAAGGGTCGCAGCCATTACCGCGTATTACGAATTTTATTGTGTCGTTCTTTTCCATAATAATATCTCCTTTGTTTTTGTTTTACATAAACCTATATAACCCTACCGAAGCTAAAACGTTCGTAATTGGGTAGTGGTGTTTATTGTTTCATATAAATTTATATGTACTCAAACGAGTACAAAAAAAAATGCCCACCGCCAGAGACGATGGGCAAAGTAACATTAAACAACTAAACTATTATGGTAGAATTATTAGCAAGCCAGTAGGAAGTCGTAACCTTTCTGCACCTTTCTTGCAACGTCCCCATCAAGGATTGAGTTGTACTTGTCCTCAGCGGTTGTCCACTTCTTGTTGTTGCCGTAGAAAGTGGTAAGACCGTTCAAGAGCCACAACTTTGTACCACGATGTTCGTGCTGACCGATGCCGTTTTCAATGGCGTTCATGAGGTCGGTTATCTGGTTGCGCTTGCGTGTGGAGATTTCCTCAACGGTATAAGGATTGCCGTTGTTCTGTTCGATGAGTTTCAGTTCGGCTGGGGTGCAGAAGATTTGGTTGACAAACTTCATTGCATCGCCCTCGCTGATTTTCTGCGACCTCAAGTTGGTCATGTCTTCGATGAACTTTGCCTTGTACTTCTTGTGCATCTCAAGGACTGCAACGGCACGTTGGATATTTTCCTCGCGTTCCCAATCCAATCTATCGCCCACATTCTTTGTGTGCTTGAAGACAAGTTTGTTCTTTGCACCGCGCAAAGCCATGTTGAGGGTGTTCTGACAGATGACGCGAATAGGGGTGAATAGACACTCTACCGCACCACTGCCGTCATGTGTATTGGTAAATAATAGGTAGTCTGAAATGCCGTCCTTGTCCCCATCAATGCGTATGTTTTCGGGGAGTTTTGCGGTAACGTACATTCTCGCGCCATTTCTCAATATGCCAGCGGTCTCAATGATTGGTCTTTGTTCGCCACCGATTGTTCCGCTTGTCATAAGGTCGATGAACTCAAATGCCTTGCTATTCTGCACCACGCCATAGTCAGCACCGACAACTCCCAATGTTGTGTTACTATCCATGCGGACGGTTGCCTTGTGGCTTTCGATGAGGTTGTTTGCAGATACCTCAAGGTCAAATGCTTCGTTGTTGCGTATCTTTGTCGCGATTTCGTCCGACACGCGGAGAAGCGACTGCTTTTCAACGTTGTAGTCAGCACCAACGGCTTCCACCGCTTCTGCGATTGTTACTGGGGTGCTGAACGACTTGCAACCTTGTATGCCTTGCCATGCTACTGGCTGTGCAGCCGATACCTTGATGGTTGCTTCGTTGTTGTTAGACACTTCGTTTACTACCACGCCACTGTTCAAATTAATTATTCTTGCCATAATAAAACAAATTTAAGAGTTTAACATATTCAAATTACATAATAGTATATAACCCTACCAAAGCTAAAACGTTCGTAATTGTGCTCTTACATTATCCTATTTCCTCTACGTCATAATCAGCATCAAGATATTCATCGTTGGGATTTTCACCCCATTCGATATCGTCATATTCTTGTGCGATTTCGATTGCTTCGTCCTCGTTTTCTGCTTCCACCTCAATATGTAAGATGCGTGGCGGATACGTCTTTGTTACTTGATACAACATTTTCTTGTCCCTTTCTATTTTAAATTTAACATAAATCTATATAACCCTTCCGAAGCTAAAACGTTCATTTTCGGGGGGTGTTGTTTCATATAAATCTATATGTACTCAAACGAGTACATTTATAGGTTATTAATCACGAACAGCCACGATGTAGTCTGTACCGTCAACCTCGACGGTATCAACTTCCGACCAAGCCAAGACGGACATTGCACCGTCAATACTTACAACCTCGTCAACCCAATCGTCAAGCCCCATTGTCGTACTTCCCCCACGAACGGCTTCGCGCCAAAGTTCGTCATCGTCCTTGAGGTACTTTGTTGCAATATCATCAAGGTTGTCTTCCTTGCAGACATTGTATTCGACACCGAATATTTTCACTATCGTATAAAGTGAATACGACTCGTCAGTATCAACGTAGGGTACAACACGCAAGTCGTAGTCGTTTGCCTTGATTGCGGCGTAGATGGAAGAAGCATCAGGTTCAATATATCCACACTTTTCAAGATATTTCAAACATGCTGTCTCATCATCAATGTTTGGAAATTCGTCACCTTGCAAAAGACTTTCGTAGAACTCATCGTTTTCCTTCTGAACCTTGTCCATAAGGGCGGAAATCTTTTCAACCAAAGATGGCTCGTCATTTTTGAGGTGGTTTTCTTTCCAAACATCAACCAATTCTGTCTGTAGGTCTGTGCGTGGTTCGATTACATCATATATCACACCACTTCCTGAAGGGCAATCACCAGTGAGGGAGATATATCCGCGTTCCGTTTCAAAGTCAACGCATACCATATTGTCGTTTGCGTCAACAAATACCAAATGTTTCTTCATAATCTTTTCTCTTATATTAATTGATTAAACTTACATTATACTATATAACCCCACCGAAGCTAAAACGTTCGTAATTGGGAGGTGGGGTTAGTATAAATCTACATTTTTTGTTATGAAACAACATAGCACTCATCAAGATTATTATATTTGAGGGTGTAATTTCGTTCAGCCAATATTTCAACCAATGTTTGAATATCATCATCGTCCAAATCATTAAGCCAATCGTATAACTCATGGTCTTGCCCTATAACTTGGCATTTTGACAACTTATTTACGTTTTCGTCCCAAAGGGCTTCGTCCTCTGCTGAAGGGTATTCATCGTCTTCTTCGTCTTCGCTACCATCAAACCAATACATTATGTCTTCATCGGTACTTTCGATGGTTATACACCACCATTGGTCGCTGATTTCTTCGTGGTTAAAGTCATCGGCAAAATCTTCAATATCGCTAAAATGCGAATTACCCGATAAACAATAGACCTTGTGGATTGGTACATTTTTTTCTATCAATGTCTTGATGGGATTGTCTTCGTATGACAATTCCAAAGGTACAATACCAAATACATCACTACCATCATTTGCGTTCACATCGTAGAACACCAAATACTTATTCTTTGCGTTCATAATAATATCTCCTTTGCTTTAAATGTTACATAAATCTATATAACCCTCACGAAGCTAAAACGTTCGTAATTGAGCAGTGGGATTAAAAAAAATGGGGCAAACGCAAAAACGCGAATGCCCCTTAAAACAAAATCAGTTAAACAATTAAATATAGTTAGGAAAAATGTTCTTTTAGCAACTTGTTAATTTTTGTCCTATTATTGAACCTTGAACCCTCAATAGTGCTGGTCGGTGTTGTTTCGTAATATCCGCACCAATCCAATGAGTGTTCAAAGTCCTTGAAGACCGACTTAAACATTATGCCGTTGGCAATTGAATACCTTGCAGACTTTAGCATGAACATAAATAGGTTTGGCTTGTTTGTGCGCAAAGTCAATTCAATTACATTGCCTTGTGTGTTTAAGGTGTCAACCTTGATACCTTTAGGCTTTAAGGTCGGCAATTCCTTAACAAGTCGGTTAATATCGCCCTTGTTGATTATTATTTTCATGTTGAGCCATTTTGCATTTTTAGGGTCAATTTCTTCAAAGTTCGTTCTTTTACGTCCCATAGCGGTAAGTCTTTTTTATTAGTCAATGTCAATACTCAAATAGTTACCGCCTCTCTGTCCCGTCCGTCTGTTGTAGATGTCCACAATCCTTGCGGTGGCAAATCCTTGTTTGCGGTAATACTTCGCAATGTCCTCAGCAAAACTGCGAGAATAACTTGTGGTGTAAACTTGTATGTGGCGTTCGCCTCTCTTGATTTGGTTGTTTACCTTATTTTCGATTTCCGTTGGTACTTCAAACGGCTTTACATACTGCTTTGCTTCTTCGTAATTCATTTTTCTATCCTCCAAATTTTATTGAATAATAATTTTTAATTCACATTATCTTATATAACCCCACCGAAGCTAAAACGTTCGTAATTGGGCGGTGAGGTTAGTATAAATCTACATGTACTCAAACGAGTACAATATAAGGGGAGGGCGAACCCTTTGACAAGTCCGCGCCCCCATTGGCAGTTAGTTAGGTTATATCATGCATTCTTCTTCGATTTCCTTGTAGGTGCGACCATCGTTTTTCAATGCTTCGTAGATTTCCATTGCCACGCCATAAAGTTCAGCGCAACAAATTCTTTCTACTTCATACTCATCACAATCCTCAATGTTGAGTTCCACATAGCCGTTTTCGTCAAGGTGTACGTCAATCACATCGGAGAATGCATTTGAAGCATATTCGGGGTGATTGCCGCCATCATAGGTAACAGAAACGCAAATGTCAAGAACTTCAAAATTGATTGTTCCGTTTTCCTTACAAAGTGTTTGTAGGTAGTCAAGGCTTTCGTCCCACAACTTTTTGCCCAATTCAGTGAATTGTCTTCCAATCTCCACAAAGGCTGGCTCTCGCTTGATTTCGCCCTTGTATAACTTGCGGTAGTCCGCCTTGTTAAGTCCGCAGAAGGACTTGAGGTGCGTACAAGTCGTATTGCTCATCACTTTGTCAACGTCTTGAACTGCAACAAGGGGGATAAGTTCACCCTTTGCGGTGCGTTCTATTATCGGTGTATTGTACGAGTATAAAACCTCGCTACCATTGCTCTTTGTTTCAACAAGTGCCTTGCCATAAAACGACTTGCGACCATTGTTAGGTTCTAATTCTCTTACGTTTTCTAAATTAATTGTTGCCATGATATTTTCTCCTATACTTTAATTGATTAAACTTACACTATACTATATAACCCTACCGAAGCTAAAACGTTCGTAATTGAAGGCTGGGTTAAAAAAAAATAGGGACGGCTTTAACACCGCCCCATTATTTTTTTAGTGCATTGCATCAAAGGCACTTTGTAAGGCTTTTTGACTTTCCTCATCGTTCCCGATAAGGTATTCTTCAATCCAAACAATTCCGTCATTGTACAACCTTTCGTATATTGTATTGTCAACAATCCGATTGTCTGGCTCTTCGTTTCCCTCTTCATCATTGAGGTATATTTCAGCAAGGTATTCCAAAACGCACTCTAAATAAGGTCGTCTTTCGTTTTCCTTTACCTCATCAAACCACTCATCAATATTGTTTGACATAAAGGAAAAGAAGCCATCGTAACTTGTGTGGCGTTCCTTTATAAGGTCTTTGAGTTCGTCATAATGTTCCCTCATCTTTGTCCTTACAACCTCAAAAAACTTGTCATCATCTTTTGTTGTGAGGTTGTAAACAATTTGGTCGGTTGCAAAGTTGTATTCTCTCGGAGACGATATGCGGACAAATTCCATGTTAAAGTCTTCATACCCCAATGCTTTTTTGAATATACTTTCAAGTTCGTTGGTATATTCCTTGCCAACTTTCTCTGTAAAAGCATTGTAATCAATGTCGATGTCGTACTTTTCGAGGTTAAGTTTAACACCGCTGTTTATTTCGAGATTGTAAACCTCATTATATACGCTGTCGCTATTTAACCACTGGCTCTCATAAAATCCGCCAAACCTCTGTGTGTAAAGTTCTCTTGTCTGTTCCATAGTCTATAAGTTTTAAATTGTTTAACTTCAATTTACATAATACTATATAACCCTCACGAAGCTAAAACGTTCGTAATTGGACGGTGGGGTTTTACCTATTCGTTGAAATATGAAATAATTTCAATTTTTTCAGTTGATATATTGTTTACTTTACGATATGCCTTTTCAAACTTTGGTAAATCTTGATAAGGTATATACCTAAAACCAAGTTCATACTCCCTGTATGCTTCGCTCATCAATAAATCCGTTTTAGTGATTCTATTACTTTCCATTGCTATTTAACTTTCTAACTTACATAAATCTATATAACCCTTCCGAAGCTAAAACGTTCGTAATTGGGCAGTGAGGTTAAACAAAAAAAGCCTTACCCTAAAATAGAGCAAGGCTTTTTATTAAAAAATAAACTAATATGATTAATAAAGTATTATATAAATCCCTTTCAAGTTATGGGACTTTTTTCCCTCTTGGGTGCGTTTCTTTTCTCATGTCGTTTACCCTTTCTTTTTAAATGTTGGACAATAAAACGGTAATACACTCAATATTGTGTAGGTACTAACAACCAAAGTTACGGAGGTTTATTAAAGCATCTTTTCATAGTACATTATTCTTTTTTGCCACTAAAAACATCTCTTATTGCCTCTATAATGGGCGTGAGGTCGCTTGAGGTCTGCAAGGCGTAAATGTGTGTTCCGTCTTCGCAAGACAATGAAACGCCATCGCCATATTCCTTTATATATTCAACGCCCACAATGTTATATGCCTTATTGCCACTTATGACTGCAACACAATTTTCAAATTCGCACTCATCGGCATCGTTCATTTCCAATACCGACTTTATTTTTTCCACTTGGTCAAGCCTAATATTGTCCATGCGAATATCCGTACCAAATATTTCCGATAGGATTTCAACTTCGGGACTATTGTTTTCTTGCAAGTTGTCAATTAACTGACTACCACTACTTTCACCATAAGCCTTTTCAATGGCTTCTTCTTCATTGTTGGCTTCTACCTTGATGTCGCAATGCGTCGCGTAATAAAGCCTTACATTATAAATTTTTTTCATAGCCTATTGTTTTTAAGTTACACTATACTATATAACCCCACCGAAGCTAAAACGTTCGTAATTGGGGAGTGAGGTTAAAAAAAAAGCCGTCCCACAAAAAGAAACGAGACGGCTTTAACACCAAATAATAACCAATAAAATATGAATTATGAAAGAATTATCTCAGTAGGGTATATTTTCATGCCCTTGCACCCTAAAACAAAAGCAACATAGTCTATAAAGTTTTTCATGTTTTGTTTCTCCTTTCCTTTAATCTACAAATTCAACTTTTACTTTCGTGTGCGGTATGCACTCCATCATTTCATTGCCAGACTTATCGTAAACAACAACATAAGCATCTTTTTCAGTCAACTTATACTCATCGTCTTCGTCATCTTTGAGGACGTTTATTTCAAAGAAAACTCCGTCAGCAACCTCGCAAAAATAAGCATAAGGTTCATCATTATAGTTGCGGTCAAAGTCTTCAATTATTCGCTGAAAACAATGTTTCTTGCCAGCATATTCAAATTCTGCCTTTACTAACATAGTATTTTTCCTTTCCTTTAAATTAGCAAGTGTATTGTAAAACTTGTTCGATGGCATCGCAAACGTGTTCATGTGGTTTGCCTATTGGTCGATTGTCTTCTTTTTGGTAAACTTGAAAACCACGTTCATTTTCGTTGTCCCAACCATCGTTATACTTGATATAGTAGTTTTTAAAATCCAATATTTCCATAATAAATCCCTTTCCTTGCCTAATGGGGACAACATGTACTCAAACGAGTACACATGCCCCTAAAAAATGTCAAACAATCAAATTACCTATAATATTTTCGTGTGAACTCAACATTGTGGCTGTAGTGAGAATTGTTCCAAAGTATTTGATGGACTTGTTCTTCGGTGCGCTTGTCTCCGTAATTGTAGTTCCAATTCTCATAGTACTGAATACCTTTGTCGGTCAATTCCTTTATCGTCCAATGGTCTGTGCCGTCATGGTGTTTACCCAAAACATGGAATTCGTAATGCCCGCCTTTGCAAAGGTCGTACATTTCAATATCCATATAGTCTCGGTGTGCCCATGCTTGCTCAACCTCATCGAAGCCGTCAAGCACCTTGCCGCCAGCAAAAGTGCCGTTCCAACGACCAGCACTGCCGACAAGCAAAAACTTGCCAGTGGCAAAACAGTCTTTCAAGTGCGGTTCTACTTCGTCTGCCCACTCTAAATCAAGGCAGTCTCTCATATAGACCCAAACATCTTGTTGTGAGGGGTCTTCGTCGCCGCACTCTATAAGCCACTCCCTCGCTTCGTCTTCATCTATTGAAAATAAATAACTATCGTAAATGTGATACTTCTTTTCTTCTCTTGCCATAGTCTTTATTTTAGTGATTAATAAATGGGGACTTTATTCATCGTCCCCGTCTTCGTCATCGCTGTCCTCATCGTCTTCGTTTTCGGCTTCTTCTTGTTCCTCTGCTGAATCGTATTTCCAGAAGTCAAAGCCAAAATGCTCCGATATTGCATCGTCTTCAAACCAAACGAAATCATTAATTTCGGTGTCTGTTGCTTCACCCTCAAAGACTTCTTCAATGAGTTGCCACAACTCATCTTCTAAACCAATTTCGGCTATTCTATTATAGGTGTCTTTTGCACCACTCCAAAATTGAAAATCGTGTGCGCTGTCAATTTCTTGTACTACTCTCATACTTTCACGTTTTAAAGGTTATTAATTATTTACTTACTTCACTACTATATATAACCCCACCGAAGCTAAAACGTTCGTAATTGGGCGGTGAGGTTTATATAAATCTGCATGTACTCAAACGAGTACTCACAAAATAAAAAAAGCCGTCCCACAAAGAAGCGAGACGGCTTGAGGTGTTTTATCGTTCGTAATAGGTCGTTGTGCCTTGACGGACTGATACAACATTTTCCATATTTATAGTGCGCCATTTCACTTGGCGTTCTGCTTCGATGCCGTATTCAGACTGCTTTTTGCTGTCCGATGGCGTTGGCATAAAATTCTGTATCTGCTCAACCTCATCGGCAGTCGCTTCACGTCCATCGATAGTATAGGACGATTTTACAATCGTGTCGGGCTTCAAGCCGACTTTGAGGTAATAATCGCCACTTGTCTTATGTTCTATAAAGTAGGCGTTCACATTGTTTGCCCACTTGATAGTGTCGGGGTTGAAAGTGTCGTTTACACCTTGCCTCTGTCCTTCCCTTGTAACCATGCTACCATAATTACACCCTAAATATGGGCTAATAAAGGTTGTGTGCTTCAACACCCTACCTATAAAGGGATTGCCCCTCTTATTCATTTTTGGCTCTGCAACCATTTCGATTGTTATACCCTTAGTACCTGCGGTAATACCGCTGAATAAATCCTTGTTTACTTTCATAATCTTTTCTCCTATATTAGATTGTTTAACTTCAAATTTCACTATACTATATAACCCCACCGAAGCTAAAACGTTCGTAATTGGCTACCCTCATATAAATTTATTTAAAAAAATATCAGTTCACAAAAGAAGTATTATAACAATGTTTTTAGAGGCTATTTATTTTGGTTAGGGATTTATCCATACCCACGCTAAAAACACCTAAATACCCCCTATAAATGCCCCTATCAACCCCCTCCCAGCATACCCCTCCCATCGTAACCCCTTACTCACCCCCCTCCCTATTTTGCGACTTTTTGGGGCGGACGGTTCCCCATGCGTCCCCTCAAAAAATTTTTCCAGAAAAAATTTTCCAAAAAAATTTTGACCCCCCTTCCCCACGTCGCCCTTCCCCCATGTCCTCCTCCCCCGTCGTCGTCCTCCCACGGTCGCCCCATTCCGCACCTATCGGGGCGACCTTCAGCATCCGTGTGCCGCATTGGTTGCCGATAAAATATTTTTTCAAACAAACTTCTTTGCGTACTTTTTATATGAAAAAAAATTAATCATTATGACTAATAGCAATAGAATGTTTGATATTCGCGCATTAGGTGGTTTCAAATCAAATGATATGGGATTTGAAGATTTTGTAAAGAATGTTGCGAAGAGTGGTGTTTCCGTGGGGAATGCGTATATGGGGAAGGTTTCCTTTGCTGGCCACATAGAACCGATGAATATATGAACTGCTCCCGCTTGAAGGAAGGGGGCTTCTTGCCCGTATTCTTAAAATAAGCACCTCAGACTGTTGGGGTGCTTATTTGTTTTTCACTTTTTTGTTCCATAGTGGCTAATAGTTGTTTCCCTCGATGACGGGTGTAATTCTTGAGATGGTTGTCATACGGTCAACATCCTTGGCCGCGAGGACTTCTGGCGGAAAGTATTCGTTTGGGATGTCAACGATTATTTCTCTGTAGATGATGTCGCCTTTGCCAGTTTCCCTTAGGACTGGTGGGATTATCTGTAGTGTTATTGCGAGTTTCATGGTTTTTAGTCTGGTTTTATGAATTCTGATTTTTTCTTTATCTTTTCGAATATTTCTTTTGTGATATGAATGTCGTTTCCGTCAACGATAGTGTATATTGCACCAGCCTCTTTTGGAACCCAGCAGGGTGAAAGTTCTTCAAATATGTCATACCATACTTTCATTCTATAGTTCCATTCGCGGTCTGAAATACTCTCAGGCTTGTCGGTTTGGTCTTGGTAATGGAAGTCGGTGGCAATACCCTTGTCGAACAAGAGTTGGCGGTTTGTACCGTCTTCGTCGTAATACAGTCCGTAGAGTTTGTTCTTGCGTCCGAATATGACCACGTTGAAGTTGACATAAAATCCCAGGGTTCTATCCGTAGGGTTTTCCATTTCCTTTCTCAGTTCCCATTCAAAGCGACATTTGTCAAGTTTGGGGTTATCCTTTTCGAGGGCGACATAAAGCAAGCACATGTTTAGGAAGTTGTAGGAATCTGTATCTTCCAATGTCTTCATGATATTGTTGACCGCTTCTTCCTTTAGGCTGTGGAGTTGCTTTATGACTTCACTGAATTTGTTTGAATTGAACTTGATTCCGTTGTAAAGTTTTGTACTCATGGTTCTTATATTTGTTGTTTTAGAAGTTCTTCAAGATTGTCAATATATTTTATGATGTGGTCGGCGATGAGGTAGTCACGCATATTGAGACGGGTGTCTATGCCGTATTGATTAAAGATAGTTTCGAGTTCCTTGGCGAGGTTTTCATGGTTGTATTGCTTTATGGGTTCTGGTTGTGTAATCTCTTCAACTACTGATGACTTTACCACGCGGTTGTCAAGTGTTACTTCATAGCCGTTGTTTTTGATTGCCTCCAGGAGTTTGATTCTTTCGTTAACGGTTGCGGGTCGGATTGTTGTTTCACTAGAAAGTCTCCATTTGAACGATGTATGCTCGTTAACCACTTCCAGTCCGCAGTCGTTCAAGATACAGGTGTAATCTGGGCTGTTGGTATCTTCAAGCAAATTGCCACTATATAATAATATAACTTTATCTCCTGGGCATTCACCTACAAGGATGTCACCTCTTTTTGCATCCTCAATAGTCCATAGGTGGTAGTATTCATCAGCATGTTCGATTGGAAGGTTTTCGGTTATATCCTTATAGTCCTTCATTGTAAGGTAGTCGTTGAGGCTTGTGTCAATTCCAATAATTTTTCTTATACTTCTTCCTTTGTTCACAATCCAGTCGTCCACATTGAACTTTGGGTTGTTGGCTGGAGTTTCTATCTTTTCAACCTGGTTTGTTTCCTCGTTCCATTTGAAACCTTTTTCTTCCATGTCCTTTAGGAATTGTTGACTTTCTTCTTCCGTGGCGAAGCGGAAATTTTCAACATCCAGCCATGTATGTTTGTTGTCTGTGTTAAAACCGTAATACCCGTCTATATTAAAGCCGTCATATAGATATGTGTTATTAATAAAGCCGTCTCTTGTAATAATGTCGCCTTTTTCGAATACTACGGATTGCCAGTAGTTCCAGGATTTCTTGTCTGAAGATGGGAACAGCATACATTCGCCAGTTTCATAGCCCCAGACTTGACCTTC
>Ga0265298_10002416_pt1 | contig 26004 bp, 22 predicted proteins | sample AusTroGonzalo_MG_3_FD_193486 | JGI IMG/M metagenome (GOLD analysis project Ga0265298, IMG submission 193486) | Bovine rumen microbial communities from tropical cattle in Woodstock, Queensland, Australia - Gonzalo_01 | ecosystem: Host-associated > Mammals > Digestive system > Stomach > Rumen ...
GGCCGATCAGCACCAGCAGAATCGCGAAGAACAGTGCCAGCCGGCGCTTCAGCTGACTGTCGATGGCGGTATAGGTTTCCTCGGTATAAAGCAGTTTCATCTTTGCGAATGCCCTCCCCGTATATCCCGTCAAAACCGCTCCGCGGTTTTGACATTTGCGAATGCCCTCCCCGGGAGGGGAGGGCATCCGTTTGCTTGCTTGATGTGTGTTTTTTCTCTTTGCTTCGCCGCCGGGCGAAGCTTCCTCAGTCAGACCAGCTCGAGAATGACCATCTCTGCGGCGTCGCCGCGGCGCGGTCCGAGCTTGTACATGCGGGTGTAGCCGCCGCTGCAGTTCTTTTCGGCGTTGCGGGCTTTGTATTTCGGCCCGATCTCCCGGAACAGCTTCTCGACGACGGGGTGCTTGTTGTCCTTCGTCCGCTCTTTGTATTCCGCCTTGTTCTCGTCGTCCTTCTTTTCTTCCTTCAGGTCGTAAAGATAGGCCATCATGATCCGGCGGGCGTGCAGCTTGCTCGGGGCGTCGTTCACAACGTCCAGCGTCACAAGCTGACCCTTGTCATTATGGGTTTCCTTCGTGGTGGAAACCGTGTTGTCGCATTCGCGCACGGCCAGCGTGATCATCCGATCGGCAATCCGGCGTACTTCCTTCGCCTTGGAAACGGTCGTTTCAATCCGGCCGTACCAGATCAGATTGGTCACCTGGTTGCGAAGCAGCGCCTTGCGCTGATCTGCCGTGCGACCCAGCTTGCGTTGGTTAGCCATGGGAATTTCCTCCTCTTAGTCATCGTTGGGTTTCAGGTTCAGTCCGAGGCCGTTCAGCTTCTGCTCAACTTCTTCCAGACTCTTGCGCCCAAGGTTGCGAACCTTCATCATGTCCTCCTGGTTCTTCAGCACCAGTTCGGCCACGTTGTTGATCCCTGCCCGCTTCAGGCAGTTGTAGGCGCGAACGGAAAGATCCAGCTCCTCAATCGTCATATCGAGGATCTTGTCCTTCTTTTCGTCTTCCTGCACCGTCTGGGCCACGGGCATCACCTGGTCGGTCAGCCTGATGAACAGGTTCAGATGCTCGGTCAGGATCTTCGCCGCGCTGGAAATCGCCTCTTCGGGCTTCAGCGTGCCGTTGGTCCAGATTTCAAGCGTCAGCTTGTCATAGTCCGTGATCTGGCCTACACGGGTGTCTTCCACCTGGTAGTTCACTTTCTTCACCGGCGTGAAGATGCTGTCGATCGGAATCACGCCGATGGGCATGCTGGCGGTTTTGTTCTTGTCTGCGCTCACATAGCCGCGCCCCCGCTCGAGCGTCATCTGCATCTGCAGGTGTCCGTCTTCGTTCAGGGTGGCGACATGCAGGTCTTTGTTTACGATTTCAACTTCGTCGTCCGTCCGGATGTCTCCCGCCGTCAGCTCGCAGGGGCCTTTCACGTCGATGGTCAGCTGCTTCGGGCCTTCGCAGAACATTTTGCACGCGATGGATTTCAGGTTCAGAATCAGCTCTGTCACATCTTCCTTCACGCCCGGAATCGTGGTGAACTCATGCTGCACACCTTCGATGTGAACGCTCGAGACTGCCACTCCGGGGAGGCTGGAAAGAAGTACGCGGCGCATGGAGTTGCCCAGCGTGTGGCCGAATCCGCGTTCCAGCGGCTCGATCACAAACCGGCCGTAGCAGCCGTTCTGGCCAACTTCGACGCATTCGATACGGGCTTTTTCGATTTCGAATGTCATTTCGTTTTGCCCTCCTTGGTGGGGTCGTCCGTTCATCCTTAACGGGAGTAATATTCGACGATCATGTTTTCCTGGACCTGCAGGTCAATGTCCTCGCGGGTGGGCAGGGCGGTCACGCTGCCGGCCAGGTTCTGCGCGTCAAAGCTCAGCCACTTGGGGGTGATGGTGCCCGTGCCTTCGCGCAGGCTCTTGAACATTTCCATCTCTTCGCTGCGCTTCCGCAGGGTGATCTTGTCACCAACCTTCACCTGATAGGAAGGAATGTCCACCTTGATGTCGTTCACGCGGATGTGTCCGTGTGTCACGATCTGGCGGGCCATCCGGCGGGTCTTGGCCAGGCCCAGACGGAACACCACGTTGTCCAGCCGCAGCTCCAGCAGGCGCAGCAGGTTGTCGCCCGTGATGCCCTTCATGTTCGCGGCTTTCAGGTAATATTTATGGAACTGCTTTTCCAGCACGCCGTATACGAACTTCACCTTCTGCTTTTCCTGCAGCTGCGCGCCGTATTCGGACACCTTCCGGCGGCGGTTTCCGCCGGGATTGCGGTTGCTCTTTTTGTTGCCATAGCCCATGACGGCCGGGGAGATATCGAAGCTCCGGCACTTCTTGGCGATCGGCTGTTTATTTACTGCCATTTTTATTTATCCTCCTTCAGCCTCTTACACGCGGCGGCGCTTGGGCGGACGGCAGCCATTGTGGGGAATGGGCGTCACGTCCTTGATCATGTTCACGTCCAGGCCGGCGGCCTGCAGGGAACGGATGGCGGCTTCCCGGCCGCTGCCGGGACCCTTTACATAGACCTCAACCGTCCGCAGACCGTATTCCATCGCGGCCTTGGCGGCGGTTTCAGCGGCCATCTGCGCGGCGAAGGGAGTGGATTTCTTGCTTCCGCGGAAGCCCAGACCACCCGCGCTCGCCCAGGAAAGAGCGTTCCCCTGCGTGTCCGTGATGGTCACGATTGTGTTGTTAAAAGAAGAGCGGATGTGCGCGGCGCCCCGTTCAACGACCTTGCGTTCACGGCGTTTGCGCGTTGCCTTCTTCAGCTTTTGCTTAGGTGCCATTCTTTCTTTTCCTCCTCGAAATAATTACTTGGTCGCTTTCTTCTTGCCGGCGATGGTCTTCTTGGGACCTTTGCGCGTGCGGGCGTTCTGCTTCGTGTTCTGTCCGCGGACGGGCAGGCCGTGACGGTGACGAACGCCGCGATAGCAGCCGATTTCGATGAGGCGTTTGATGTTCAGACTCACTTCCCGGCGAAGATCGCCTTCCACCTTCAGGTGATGCTCGATGTATTCGCGCAGCTTGCTGATTTCGGTTTCGGAAAGATCTTTCACCCGGGTGTCGGGATTCACGCCGACTTCCGCGAGCATTTTCTGCGATGTGGTCAGGCCGATGCCGTAAATATAGGTCAGGCCGATCTCAACGCGCTTTTCTCTGGGCAGGTCAACACCTGCAATGCGTGCCATGTTTCGATTTACACCTCCGTATGTCTTGAAAAAATTCCGATCCCTTTCGGAAAAGAGCGGTTCCGCCGCCGTCCCGGGCAACCCAACCCGGACAGGGGCTTGACCGCGGCTCCACTGCGCGCCCGGGTAGACGCACGAGCGCACAACAACACCACCCCGCCGTTATTTGGAAGGAACGGCAGGCCGGTGCCTGACAGAGACGGGTTGGTTTCCCCCGGAACACGCGATTTCAACCGCGTGCAGCCGCCCAGGGGCAAACCAGGGCTAACTGTTACAGTGTATCACAGAGGTTTTTAAAAGGCAATCTTTTATTTCTGCAAATTCTTAAATTTTTATGAACTTTGTTACAAAATCAAGAAGAGCTTCCTTTTCGTTGGGGACTTTGCCGTCCATGACGGCCTGCAGCAGCTGCTGCAGCGCATTCCCCAGGGCGGGCCCCTGCAGGCCCAGCGGCTTCAGATCGTTGCCGTTGACGGCCAGATCCTTCAGCGTGAAGCAGGGCTGCTCCGCCAGGAGCGCGTCCAGCGCCGCCATCCGCTCCGCCATGCGGGCCTGCTCCCGCTCGGGGGAGGAATAGCCGGTGGCGGTCCGGTCGGCACAGTGGATCTCAAAGAGGGCACGGAGATCGCGCTCGCCGAAGCGGTTGAGCATGCGCAGCAGGAAGGAACGGCTGAGATTGACGTCACCGCTTTCCGTGCGCAGAGTAATATCGTGATACCGGACAAGGCGGATGACCCGGTCCTTCATTTCGCGGTCGCAGCGGAGATCGTCGGTCACGCGGTCGGCGATTTCGGCGGAAGCGGACGGATGGTTGTAATAATGGGCTTCGCCCTTTTCATCCACCGACCGGACGGAGGGCTTTCCCATATCGTGCAGGAGCATGGTCAGGCGCAGATCGCTTTCCGGCGGGATGTTCTCCACGGCCCGGACGGTATGCTCCCAGAGATCGAAATGGTGATGGTGGTTTTGCTGATCGTAGCCGACCATCGGCATAATTTCCGGAATGACGACGGCCAGAACCTCCGGATAGGCACGGAGAATCCGGCCCGCACCGGCACCGCACAGGAGCTTCAGCAGCTCGACGCGGATCCGTTCGGCAGCGACCTTTTTCAGCGTCGGGGCGAGGAGACGGAGGGCTTTATCCGTTTCCGGATCCACGGTGAAATCGTAAACGGAGGCGAAGCGCAGGGCCCGCAGGATCCGCAGGGCATCCTCTTCGAACCGCTCCGCAGGGACGCCCACGCAGCGGATGATTTTTTTTTGCAGATCCTCCCGGCCGCCGAAGAGATCCACCAGCCCTTCCCGGGGGGCATAGGCCATGGCGTTGACGGTGAAATCCCGCCGGGCGAGATCGCCCGCAACGTCGCTCACAAAGGTGACGGAATCGGGATGGCGGTGGTCGGTATAGACGCCGTCGGTACGGAAGGTGGTGATTTCGTAGGGAACGTGATCCAGAACCACGGTGAGCGTTCCGTGCTTCAGGCCGGTTTCCACCAAATGCTCGCTTCGGAAGACTTCCAGCATTTGCTCCGGACGGGCGGAGGTGCACAGATCCCAGTCATGGGGGGCTTTTGCCAAAAGAGCATCCCGGACGCAGCCGCCGACGGCATAGGCGGAAAAGCCGGCCCCGTTCAGCCGGGCGATCAGAGATGAAACAGCGGGGGGCAGATTCATGGGGGAACCCTCCTTCCAACAAAAATCCTTCGCTGCGCTCAGGATGACACGTTTAGGCTTGTTTTTCTTCATAAGTATATAAGGTAAGAACAGGTTTCGTCAAATTCGGGGAATGGTTTTATCGTATGTGCGTTTTTTCAAACGCGACGAAAAGTTTCCAGGCCCTTAAGCCGAAAATCTTCGCAAAATGGCAATTCTTCGCAATGCCTATTCCGGTTTATCCGGATTGCGGGAAACAGTTGATCCGGAGACGAAAAAATGATATTTTTATTGCATCAGCGAGGAGGCGAGAACAGATGGCATCTGCGGAATACAGGATTGAACACGACTCACTGGGCGAGGTGCGGGTTCCGGCGGACCGTTACTGGGGTGCCCAGACGGAACGGAGCCGCAACAACTTTCCCATCGGAAGAGGCCGGGAAACCATGCCGGAGGAGATCATCCGGGCCTTTGGGATGCTGAAGGCGGCGGCCGCAAAGGCGAACCGGCAGTTGCGGCCGGAGCGGATGACGGAAGAAAAATGCGGGGCCATCTGCGCCGCGGCGGAAGAAGTGCGCTCGGGCAAGCTGGACGATCATTTTCCGCTGGTGGTGTGGCAGACGGGGAGCGGCACCCAGAGCAACATGAACGTGAACGAAGTGATCGCGAACCGCGGGAACGAGATCGCCGGCAGGGCGCTGCTGCATCCCAACGACGACGTGAACATGAGCCAGTCGTCGAACGACACCTTCCCGACAGCGATGCATATCGCGGCGGCTTCCATTCTGGAGGAGCGGGTGCTTCCGGCGCTGCGGGAGCTGACGGAAACGCTGCGTGAATTGGAAAAGGAAAACGAGGGGATCCTCAAATGCGGCAGGACGCATCTGCAGGACGCTGTGCCGATCCGCTTTTCCCAGGAGATTTCCGGTTGGCGCGCCAGCCTGGAGCGGGACGCTGAACTGATCCTCGCGGCGGGGGAACCTCTGCGGGAACTGGCGTTGGGCGGGACCGCGGTGGGCACCGGACTGAACGCGCCGGCGGGCTTTGACCGCCTGAGCGCGGAGATCCTGGCGGAAAGCAGCGGGATTCCTTTCCGGACGGCGGAAAACAAATTCCACGCGCTGACTTCGCTGGACGAAATGGTGGCGGCCCACGGGGCGCTGAAGGCGCTGGCCTGCGACCTGATGAAGATTGCCAACGACATCCGCTGGCTGGCGGGGGGACCGCGGCTGGGCCTGGGAGAGATTACGATTCCGGCCAACGAACCGGGATCCTCCATTATGCCGGGGAAAGTGAATCCGACCCAGTGTGAACAGGTGACGATGGTCGCCGTGCAGGTGATCGGGAACGACACGGCGGTGGGCGTGGCGGCCAGTCAGGGCAATTTCGAACTGAACGTCTTCCTGCCGGTATGCGCGTATAATTTCCTTCAGAGCGCGCGGCTGCTGGGGGAAAGCATGGCCTCCTTCAACGAACGGTGCGTGCGGGGGATCCGGGCCAATCGGGAGAAAATGGCATGGAACGTACACAACTCCCTGATGCTGGTGACGGCGCTGAATCCGGTGATCGGATATGAAAAGGCGGCGAAGACCGCCCAGAAAGCTTTCCGGGACGGAATCTCCCTGAAGGAAGCCTGCGTGGCGCTGGGATTTTTGACTGAAGAAGCATTCGACGAGGCCTTCCATCCGGAAGAGATGGCATGAACGGAGCGGAAAGATGACAGAAAGACTATATTACGACGACGCTTACCTGTGGGAATTCGACGGGACGGTGACGGCGGTGCGGCCGGGAAAGAAACAGGGCACCTGGGAGGTGGCCCTGGATCGCAGCGCCTTCTACCCCACCTCCGGCGGACAGCCGTTTGACACGGGAAAACTGGTGTTTTCCGGCGGTGAAGCCGGGGTTTCGGACGTGGAGGCGGACCGCGGGGGCGAAGTATGGCATACGGCGGATCGGGAGATAGCGATCGGCACGAAAGTACACGGCGTGATCGACGGGAAGCGGCGGACGGATCACATGGAGCAGCACGGCGGGGAGCATATGCTGGCCGGGGCCGTCTGGGAAAAACTGCAGGGTACCACCATCGGGCTGCACCTGGGACTGGAGGATTCGACGATCGACGTTTCACTGCCCGGGGAGCGGACGCACCTGACGGAAGAGGAAATCCGGATGCTGGAGGACACGGTAAACGAGCGGATCCGCCTGGACGCGCCGATCCGGTGCTGGTTTCCGGACCCGGAGGAACTGGCGTCCCTGCCCCTGCGAAAGGCGCCGACGGTGCAGGAGCATGTGCGGATCGTTGCCATGGGGGACTTTGAAATGGTCGCCTGCGGCGGAACCCATCCGTCCTCCACGGGGCGGATCGGGATGCTGAAGGTTCTCTCCGTGATCCCGGCAAAGGGCAAGGCACGGATTTCCTTCGTCTGCGGCGGCAGGGCGGCGGCGGTATTTCAAAAATACATGCGCTGCGCCGACAAGGCCGGGGCGGCGCTGAGCTGCCCGGTGGAGAAACTGAGCCGCGCAGCGAGCGACCTGAAGAGCCGCCTGGCGGAAGCGGAGCGGAAGGCCTGCCGGTTTGAGACGAAGGACCTGCTGGAACTGTTCCGCAGGGAAGAATCCGCCGAGGACCTGAAAGGCATTGCGCTTGCCGCCGTGGTGACGGAGGAGAAGGACGCCCGGTCGGTTGCGGCGGCGGTTTCCGATTATATCGCGGAGAAGGGGAAACTGCTGCTGCTCGCCTGTGGGGAGCGGCTGACATTTGCCAGAAGCGAAGACGTAAAGATTGACATGGCGGAACTGATCCGCCGGGTCGGACGCGGGGGCGGCCGGCCGGAGCTGGCCAGCGGTGCGGGCATTCCGGAATGTGTGGGCGTGGCCAGGAAAATACTGATGACAGAAATGAAATAACCGGAAGGGGGAGCCGGCCTGAATGGAAGAAGAACTGATCCGAATCCGCTGGCATGTGGACCGTACGCAGCAGCCCGCCGTGTATATGCTGATTTGCGAGGATCCGGCACACGCGGACCTGCAGGTGAGCGTGACGGAGGAAGAGATGACGGAGCGGGTTGCGAAAGCCCGGCTGATGCAGGCCATGTATGAGCTGGGGGAGTCGAAGGGCATCGGCCCATGGCAGCTGCGGTTCAAAATCAACGGAATTGAGGAATAGACACAGAGAACGAGACACGGATCACGAGGATCAGAAGCATAACGAAAAACCGTCTCCCGCAGGAGACGGTTTTTCGTTTCGGCGTTTTGATTATTTCACGACCAGAAGCAGGATCGACAGCACAACAAAGAGGGCAGCAGCAATCTTGGTGCCCAGGGCCAGCTTGGCCTCGAAGGTTTTGGCCTTCGTCTTGCTGAAATAGCTGTCGCTGCGACCGGAGAGCGCGCCGATTCCGTCATCGTCCGAAGACTGGAGCAGAACGGTGACAATCATAAACAGTGCCGTGATGATCAGCACAATGGAAATCGCAGTAGCCATAGAAACAAACCTCCTTACAAATCAGCCTATCAATAGTAACACAGCAGGTTTCAAAAAGCAAGCGCTTTTTGCGGTTACAGATCCCGATTCTGTTTCCGGGCCGAGAGGGCGGCCAGACAGCATTCCTTGCTGCGCTCGATATGCTGTTTCATCAGGGTTTCAAAGGCCTTCAGATCCTTCTTTTCGACCAGATCCACCAGGCGGTGATGCTCCTCATGCGCGGCGTTCCGGCGGTTTTCCTGGCGGATGGCCATGGAGGAGAAGCGGCGGATATACTCGTCCTGTCCTTCGATGACGCGGAGAATCCGGTTTTTGCCGGAAATGGCGGTCAGGGTCGTGTGGAACTCGCGGGCCAGGGGGGAGATGGATTCGATATCGTCCTTATCCATCAGCTTGTCCATGACGGCCAGTTTTTCATGAAGGGAAGCAATATCCTCATGGGTGGCATTCTCAATAATATAAGGAAGCGTCAGCATTTCAAGGGAATTGCGGATCGTATAGATCTGATCCACATCCTCGGTGGTAAAGGCGTGCACAATGACGCCGCGGCGCATGACATATTCAACCAGACCGTCGCGCTCCAGCTTGCGCAGGGCCTCGCGCAGAGGCGTTCTGGAGATGTGCAGACGCTCGGCATATTCAGTTTCAACAATCCGCTCTCCGGCAGGGATTTCCCCTGTGATGATGGCTTTTTTCAGGACATCGTACGCGATTTCGCGAATCGGACGGCTTTCCATCATCGGCTGGAAAGTGAAAGACATAGAATGACCTCCTCCATCGTGCAGTTCTTTTTCTGCACTTTGGATAATTAATACAACAAAAAAACAAAATTGTCAATACATCCGGACAGGAGCGGGCAGGGGGAAAGGGTTTTCAAAACCACGAATTGCGAGTATGCTTTTCTTTGAAAAACAAAGACAGCGCAGCACGGAGGGAAGTTATGCAGGACGTATTGTCGGTCGGAGAAATGCGGATGAGCGACGCGATTACCATCTCATCCTTTATACCCGGGATGGAGCTGATGCGCCGGGCGGGCGAGGGCATCTTCCGCGCGGCGGAATGGAAGCCCCCGGTGGCCGTGGTCTGCGGAACGGGGAACAACGCGGGAGACGGGTACGTGGCGGCCATGATGATGCAGGAGGCGGGCATTTCATGCGAGCTCCTGCTGCAGGAGGAAAAGTTCACGCCGGACGGCAAATTCTGGTTCGGGTGCTGCGAGGCGAAGCAAATTCCCGTGCGGATGTGGGCGGATACGGTGTCGCTGGAAGGCTTCGGATCCGTGCTGGACTGCATCTTCGGCACAGGCTTTCACGGAAAGGCCGAAGGGGAAGCTGCCCGGATGATCCGGATGATCAACGGCAGCGGGGCCTATGTAGTCAGCGCGGACATCAACAGCGGTTTGAACGGCGACAGCGGCATGGCGGAGGAAGCGGTGCGGAGCGACCTGACCGTGTGCGTCGGCAGCTGGCAGCCGGGCCACTTCCTGAACATGGCCGGAGACCTGATCGGGGACAAGGTGTGCGTCGACATCGGGATCACGCCCCGGGGACGGGGCATGAAACTGTTCGAGGCGGAGGACGTTTCGGAACTGTTTCCGCCCCGGAAGCATTTCAGCCACAAAGGGGATTTTGGGACGGCGGCTCTGATCGGCGGATCGCTGCGGTATTCCGGCGCGATCCGGCTGGCGGCGCTGGCGAACGCGGGGATGCGCGCCGGGGCCGGAATTGTGCGGCTCTGTGCACCGCGGAGCCTGTGCGAGAAGATGGTGCCGGAGATCCTGGAAGCGACGATGTTCCCGCTGGAAGAGGCGGACGGTCAGATCGTTTTCAGGGAAGAAACCTTCGGAGAAGCGCTGCGGGGGACCCGGAGCGCGGCCTTCGGCATGGGCGCGGGAAACACCGAGGAGACCGCAAAGGCGGTGGCATATCTGCTTCAGGCATACGAAGGCAGTCTGATTCTGGACGCGGACGGCCTGAACGCGCTGGCCGGGATGAATTGTGAAGGCCTGGCGGAGGCCAGGGGCAACGTGATTCTGACGCCGCACCCCGGTGAGTTCTCCAGACTGAGCGGAAAGAGCATTGAAAAGATCCTGAACAATCCGATTCCCCTTGCGGAAGAGTTTGCGCGGAATCACCGCGTGACGGTGCTGCTGAAGGGACCGGCTACCATTGTGACCGACGGAACGCAGACTTTCCTGACCGACCGCGGGGCGCCGGGCATGGCGAGCGGCGGCAGCGGGGACGTGCTGAGCGGCGTGCTGGCCGCGGTGTGCGCCGCGCATCCGGCCGAAAATGTGAAAGCGGCTGCCGCGGCGGCCTGGATCAACGGCCGGGCCGGGGAAATCGCGCAGGCGAAAAACGGGGACGTCAGCATGACGGCCGGGGATACGGCCGGGGCCGTTCCGGAGGTTTTCCGGGAACTGCGCGGGCTTTGATGTGCGGTCAGCCTTCCAGCTGTTCCGTGACTTCCTCCATCAGATCCTCAATTTCTTCGAGGTCGTCCAGCCAGGCGTCATATTCTTCGCTTTCCTCGTCATCCGGTTCCTGGGATTCCACTTCGGCGTAGAGTTCTTCCAGATCGGCATGGAGGGCGCGAAGCTTGTCGGGCGACAGGGAGGACAGGGGCGGAAGATTTGTCAGATCAAAGGTCATGCGAAATCACCTCTATATTTTTATGCGAAAATGTGGTCAGGTTGATGGCTTCTGCGAATACGAGCGCAGTTTCTGGATAACAAAGCATTCCGGCGCGCCGGGGCCAGCGTTCAGGAACGTCTGGCGGAGCACGTTGTATGCCCGGTTGGAAAGGGAGGAGAGAAGTTGGATGAGCATTTCCAGCTCCTTTTCGCCTTCGGGATGGCCCGGGTAGGCGCAGATCGTGACGATACCGCCGGGCTTCAGAAGCTCCAGGGCGGCGAGCACGGCCTGACGGGTGGAAGCAGTGCGCGTCGTGACGGTGTGATCGCCGCCGGGAAGCCAGCCCAAATTGAAAACCGCTGCCGCGATACCGGCGGGAACGGATCCGGCCAGTTCGGCATGGCTTTGGCAAAACAGGGTTACCCGATCCGCCGCGTGGTGCGCTTCCAGCAGGGCACGGGTGGATTCCAGGGCGTTTTCCTGGATATCGAAGGCGCAGACATGGCCTTCGGGGCCGACCTGTTCCGCCAGGAACAGGGTGTCATGGCCGTTTCCCATGGTGGCATCCACCACCGTGTCACCGGCGTTCACGGCCTGCAGCAGGGCGTCCCGGGCCAGATACCGGGCTGATTTCAATTCGTAGGGCATTGGGGTTCGCTCCTTCAGAAGCTTTGTATGGATCGGCTTTCGGCCAGTATACACCTTTGTTCTGAAATTTGGCAACATGGATGGGCGACAGCGGGAACGGGAAAAAACGGAGTGTTTGCATAAATAGGAATTCCTGTTAAAATAGGAATGTCTTCAGGATCTGTAACAGAAAAAAGGCGGCGGCTATCAGCGCGCCGCGGAGCCGGAGGGTGAATCAAAATGAAAATATGGTATGTGACCAGCGAATGCGCGCCTTTCAGCAAGAGTGGCGGACTGGCGGACGTGGCTTTCAGCCTGCCGCCGGTGCTGAAACAGCTCGGGGACGATGTGGAGATCGTCACTCCTTTGTATTCCTGCGTTCAGGAACGGTTCGGGCATGATCTGACCCTGCGGGGAAGCTGGCCCATCCGTCTGCGGGATCAGGTGATGAACGTGGACGTTTACCGCGGGGAGCGCGCCGGCGTACCGGTGTGGTTCATCAGCCAGCCGGAACTTTTCCTGAGGGGCGGAAAGCAGCTTTACGGCCACGGGGATGACAACTGGCGGTTTGCGGTTTTCTCCAGAGCGGTGGTGGATCTGCTGGGGGAGATCAGCCCTATGCCGGATATTCTGCACTGCAACGACTGGGAAACGGCGCCGGTGATTCTGTATCTGAAGGATCGTCAGTGGGCGGATGAACGCTTCTCGGGCATCCGTACGGTTTTCACGATCCACAACATCGCCTATCAGGGACAGTATGCCCGCGAAAAGATGTACACGGTGTTCGATCTGGACGACGGCTGGTACGGCCGGGCGCTGGAATACGGCTTTGAGGGCCGGCAGGATATCAACCTGATGAAGGGCGCCATGATGATGGCGGACGCGGTGACCACCGTGTCGCCCACCTATGCCCGGGAACTGCATCACCACGAGTTCGGCCAGGGGCTGGAAGCCGTGATCGACTATGTGGACAACCGCCTGTACGGGATTCTGAACGGGATCGACGAAGCAGCTTACGATCCGGCTACGGACACCCGGATTCCCGCGCACTTCAGCCCGGAGGACCTTTCCGGGAAAAAGGCGTGCAAGACGAAATTGCAGGCGGATTTCGGCCTGGTGGCCGAACCGGAATGGCCGCTGGTGGCTGTGGTGGCGAGACTGGTGGAACAGAAAGGGCTGGATCTGATCCGGGACGTGCTGCCGGGGCTGATGGACCTGGGCGTGCAGGTGGTGGTTTTCGGGCAGGGCGATGCCCGGTATGAGGAATACTTTGCCTGGGCTTCCCAGCGGTGGAAGGGGCAGATGGGATTTTCGTCCGATTACACCGAAGAGATGGCCAGCGAGGTTTTTGCGGGAGCGGATTTCTATCTGATGCCCTCCCGGTTTGAGCCCTGCGGTCTGAGCCAGATGATGGCCATGCGCTACGGCACGGTGCCCATCGTGCGGGAAACCGGCGGCCTGAGGGACTCCGTGCGCCCTTACAGCAGTTTTGACGGCGTGGGAGAGGGATTCGGTTTTACGGTGTATGCGGCGAAGGATCTGTATCTGGCTGTGCTGGAGGCGGTGAAACTCTATTTCAGCGATCCGGAAACCTTTGATACGCTGCGGCGCCGCTGCATGATGAAGGATTTCAGCTGGGAGCGCAGCGCGAAGCAGTATCAGCGGATGTATCAGGAAGTGAGCATGTCCGCGCATATCGGCGGGATGAGCTATCAGGAAGCGTTTGAACAGATCCGGGCGCTTTTCGGGGAGATCGACCGGAGAAGCCGGGAGAACCATCCGGAACGCTATGTGCCCGGGTTCCGGCGGGTGATCGAGGTGGAACTGGTGGGCGAGGGCGCCGGCTGGCTGTATGTGGAGACCACGGACCAGGGATACCGGGTGGAACCCTGGAGCTATCACGACGCGGACGTGCATCTGAAGTGCAGTTTCCGCAATCTGATGAAACTGATGAACGGCGAAACCACCGCGAAGGAACTGTACATGAAGGGAAGACTGAAAATCACCGGCAACCTGGCCAAAGGTTTTGTGGATTTGCTTTGATATCCGGAATGATGCCATTGCTCCTTCGGGAGCATTTTTGGGATGCAAAACGGAAGCAGGCTTCGGAAGAAGATCGAATGATATGAAAAATAAACGCAGGGAGTGGAAACAATGACAGGGAAACTGACCGGCAGCCAGCAGGGCCTCTATCTTGAGTGTATCGCAGATCCGGAATCAACCCTGTACAATCTTCCTTTTCTGGGCCTTATCCATGAAAATACGGATCCGGAGCGACTGAAGGAGGCGGTTCTGAAGGCAGTGGCCGCCCATCCCGCCCTGAACGCCGTACTGGCGGAAGAGGCGGACGGGACGATAGTGCTGAAGACGGCCGACACCCCGCCGGAAGTGAAGGTTTTCAACCTGAGCGACGAAGATTTCGCGGAGCGGAAGGAAACGCTGGTTCGCCCCTTTGACCTGAACGGGGGCAAGCTGGCCCGTTTCGAAATCTATGTGACGCCTTCTGGAATATACCTCTTTGAAGATGTGCATCATCTGGTGTTCGACGGAAGCAGTGGCCGGATTCTCGAAAAGGATGTTCGCAGGGCTGTGGACGGCGGGGAACCGGAAAAGGAAAACGTGAGCCTCTTTGAACTGGCGGCGACGGAGGAGGCGTGGCTTCAGACCGGGGAAGCAGAGGAAGCGCTGGCCTACTGGAAGGAACTGCTGGCCGGCTGCGAACCGGGCTGCCTGCCGGAGCGCGACCGATGGGAGGAAAAGAAGGGTCAGGGATGGCTGACCCGGTTTGCAGAGCTGGACGAAGGTGCGTTTTCTTCGCTGCGGCATCGGGCGGGCTGCTCGACCTCCGCATTTTTCACAGCGGCCTTCGGCATGCTGCTGTCGGCTTTCACCGGGCAGGAGGACGTGCTCTTCAACACGATTGCCGCCGGGCGGGACGAAACCACCGCAAACACGGTGGGGATGCTGGTGCGCACGCTGCCCGTGCGGATGAACCTGAAGGAGCAGGGAGAGGTTGACGAATTTCTGCGTCAGGTGCAGGCACAGCAGGAAAAGAGCCGCGGATGCGCGCGTTATCCTTACGTAAAGCTGGCGGAAACCTTCGGCCTGAAACCGGAAATCACCTTCGGCTATCACGGGAAGCTGACAAAGGAAGAACTGATCAGCGGATGGAACGTGGACGTGGAGCGGATCTATGACGAAAACCATATCGAGGCGGTCCCCCTGCTGTTCGAGGTCAGCCAGGCCGAGCCGGGCCGGTACCGGGTTCACATGGGCTTCCGCACCGACCGCTTCAGCAGTGAATGGGCCGAAAGCTTCATGGAGACCTATCTGCAGATCCTGCGGGAACTGTTTGCCAAAGAGACGCTGCGGGAACTCATACTGGTATCCAATGAACAGGCGGAGCAGCTGGACGCCTTCAACCGGACCGAAAAGACGGTGGAGGACACGGACATCGTGACGCTGTTCCGCCGTGCCGCAGCACAGCACCCCGAAAAGACGGCCGTGATCTGCGGCGACAGGCGCCTGACCTACCGGGAACTGGACCATTTGAGCGACCGGATTGCGGCCTGTGCCCGGAACCTCGGTATCGGGCCGGAAGACGTGGTGTCGATTCTGATTTCCCGGAGTGAAATGATGGTCGTGACGGCGCTGGGTGCGCTGAAGGCCGGGGCGGCCTATCAGCCCCTGGATCCGAGCTATCCGCCGGAGCGGCTGCAGTATATGGTGAAAGACGCGGACAGCAGGCTGCTGATCGCGGACGAAAGCCTGACAAAGCTGCTGCCGGAGTGGCAGGGGCCTGTGCTGCTGACGAAGGACATCGAGACGCTGCCGGAGGGCGATGCGCCGGATACCGGGCTGACGCCGGACAACCTGCTGATCCTGCTCTACACGTCCGGCACCACCGGCCAGCCGAAGGGCGTCATGCTCACGCACCGGGGACTGGTGAACTTCTGCGACTGGTACCGGACGTACTACGGCCTGACGCCGGAATCCACGGTGGCCGCCTATGCCAGTTTCGGGTTTGACGCCCACATGATGGATCTGTATCCGGCGCTGACGACCGGCTCGGCGCTGTGCATCGTGCCTGAAGAGATGCGGATGGATCTGCAGCTGCTGCACCGGTACTATACGGAACACCATGTGACACATGTGTTCATGACGACCCAGATGGGACGGATGTACGCCACGATGTTCCCGCACAGCAGTCTGACCTACTTGACGACCGGCGGCGAAAAGCTGGTGCCGATCGCTCCGCCGGAAGGCTACCGGCTGTTCAATGCCTACGGACCGACGGAATGTACGATTTTCACCACGATCCAGGAAGTGGACCGGCTGTACGACCGGGTGCCGATCGGCAGCCCGATTGCCAATTACAAACTGTACGTGGCAGACTGGCAGGGGCGCCGGCTGCCGGTCGGCGCCGCCGGGGAGCTGTGGATCGCGGGCTTCGGCGTGGGAAGAGGATATCTCCGTCAGCCTGAAAAAACGGCGGAAGCGTTCATCCCCAATCCCTTCTGCAGCGAACCCGGCTTTGAGCGGGTGTATCGCACCGGCGACATCGTCCGCCGCCTGCCGGACGGGAGCATCGACTTCATCGGCCGGAACGACGGCCAGGTAAAGATCCGCGGGTTCCGGATCGAGCTGCCGGAGGTGGAAGGGGTGATCCGGGCCTATCCCGGCATCAAAGACGCCACGGTGCAGGCCTTTGCCGATGAGCGCACAGGCATGAAATACCTGGCGGCCTATGTGGTTTCCGATGAAACCGTGGATGTTTCCGCCCTGAATGACTTTATCCGGGAACGGAAGCCGCCCTATATGGTACCGGCGGTGACGATGCAGCTGGATGCGATCCCCCTGAACCAGAACCAGAAGGTTGATAAGCGCGCCCTGCCGCAGCCACGGCATGAGGAGGCCGCTTTCGAGGCACCGGCGACGGAAGCGGAGCGGACAGCCTTTGACTGTGTGGCGGAAACGCTGGGCCACCGGCATTTCGGCGTGACAACCGACCTGGAGGAAGCCGGCATGACTTCTCTGGGCATGATGCAGCTGAACATCCTGCTGGGAAAAGCGTTCAGGCGCACGGTGCGCACCCGGGAGATGAAGGCGCTGCGCTCGGTGCGCGATATCGCGGCGTATTTCCGCGTCGGTTCCAAAGAAAACAGCTTCACGGCGCAGAAAACGTATCCGCTTTCGAGTGTGCAGCAGGGCGTCTATGTGGAATGCCTGGCCCATCCGGAGTCAACGGTCTACAACATTCCGCTGCTGTTGAAGCTTGATCCTTCGGTGGATCCCAAGCGCCTGAAAGCGGCGCTGACCCAAACGATCGACGCGCATCCCTTCCTGAAGGCGCGGCTGACCGCCGGGGCGAACGGGGAGATCCTGATGCTGCGGAACGACGACGCCGTTATTGACATTGAAACCCTTGAAAAGAGCGCCCTTCCGGAGGGCTTTGCCGGCCTGGTGCGTCCCTTCCGGCTGACGGAAGAACCGCTGATCCGCGCCGCGCTGATCCGCGAGGGAGAAACCTGCCGGCTCTTCCTGGATGCGCACCATCTGGTTTTTGACGGGGAATCCCTGGTCATCCTGTTGCGGGACCTGGAGAAGGCTTACCGCGGCGAAACCGTGGAAAAAGAAAGCTTTACCGGCTTTGACGCGGCGCTGGACGAGGAACAGCTGCGCGCCGGCCCGGACCTGAAAGAGGCGGAGCAGTACTACGCGGATCTGCTGAAAGATACGGATCCCGACTGCCTGCCCGTGCGCGACCGGTATGAAACGGAAGACGGGATCGGATTCCTGAACCGGGAGATCTCCCTGGCCCGGACGGAAACGGATCGCTTCCTGCGGGAGGGAAAGACCACCGTCAACGCCCTGATGAACGCGGCCTTCGGCCTGACGCTTTCCCGTTTCCTGGGACGGAACGACTGCGTCTATACTACGGTGTACAACGGCCGGAACGATTCCAGACTTTTCGATTCCGTGGGCATGTTTGTGCATACGCTGCCGGTGGTCTGCCGGATGAATGCCGGAGAAAACGGCCGCGACTTTGTCGGCCGCCTCGGACACCAGCTTTCAGACAGCATGGCGAACGACATCTTCTCCTTCGCGGAGATTTCCCGGACCTTCGGCGTTCGCGCCGATATCCTCTTTGTCTATGAGGGTGCCATCGGAACCTCCTTTATCATCGGCGGCAAACCGGCGGAAAGCGAGGCCCTCCGGCCGGATGCCGCGAAAGCCGCCCTGACTTTCTTCGTGTATGATACACAGGAAGGATTCCGGTTCGGCTGCGAATATGAAACGGGCCGATATGAAGAATGGCATATTGCCGCTCTGCTGGAAGGCATGGAATGCGCCCTGAAGGCGCTGCTGCGAAATGAATCCCCCGAGAAAATTTCCCTGCTGACAGCGGAAAAACAGACAGCGCTGAACGGGTTCAACGCCACCGAAAAGAACGTGGAGGACACGGACATCGTCACCCTGTTCCGCCGGGCAGCGGCAAAGAATCCCGAAAAGATCGCGGTGATTTACGGTGAAAAACACCTGACGTACGGGGAGCTGGACATGCTGAGCGACCGGATCGCGGTATCCGTCCGCAGCCTCGGCATCGGACCGGAGGACGTGGTTTCGATCCTCATCTCCCGGAGCGAATGGATGCCCGTGACGGCGCTGGGCGCGCTGAAGGCCGGCGCGGCCTATCAGCCGCTGGATCCCGGCTATCCTCCGGAGCGGCTGCAGTACATGGTGCAGGACGCAGGCGCGAAGCTGCTGATCGCCGACGAAAGCCTGACGGAACTGCTGCCGGACTGGAAAGGCCCCGTGCTGCTGACGAAGGACATACCGGCCCTGCCGGACGGGGACGTGCCTTCCTCCGGACTGACACCGGAAAACCTGTTCATCCTGCTGTATACCTCCGGCACCACCGGTCAGCCGAAGGGCGTGATGCTGATGCATCGAAACCTGGTCAATTTCTGCGACTGGTACCGCACGCACTACGGGCTGACGCCGGAATCGACGGTGGCTGCCTATGCCAGCTTCGGGTTCGACGCGGATATGATGGACATGTATCCCGCGCTGACCACGGGGGCGGCAGTCTGCATCGTGCCGGAGGACATGCGGCTGGAACTGGCGACGCTGAACCGGTATTATCAGACCAACAATGTGACCCATGTTTTTATGACCACTCAGATGGGGCGGATGTTTGCCGCGCAGTTCCCGGAAAGCAGCCTGACCCACCTGTCGGTGGGCGGCGAAAAGCTCACGCCGGTGGAACCCCCGAAGAACTATACACTGACCAACGGCTACGGGCCGACAGAATGCACCGTCTTTACCACGACACAGGAAGTGGACCGGCTGTACGACCGGGTCCCGATCGGCCGTCCGCTTTCCAACTACAAACTGTACGTCGTGGACGGTCAGGGACACGAACTGCCCCCGGGCGCCATGGGTGAACTGTGGATTGCGGGCTCCGGCGTGGGGCGCGGATATCTGCATCTGCCCGAAAAAACAGCGGAAGTTTTCATTCCCAATCCCTTTTGCAGCGAAAAAGGCTTTGAGCGGGTTTACCGCACCGGCGACGTCGTGCGCCGCCTGGCGGACGGCCGGATCGACTTTATCGGCCGGAACGACGGCCAGGTGAAGATTCGCGGATTCCGGATCGAACTGACCGAGGTGGAAGGGGTGATCCGGGAGTATAACGGCATCCGCGACGTGACGGTGCAGGCCTTTGACGACGAAGGAGGCAACGGGAAATATATCGCGGCCTATGTTGTTGCGGACGAAGCCGTGGACTTTGATCAACTGGCGGATTTCATCCGCGGCCGGAAGCCTTCCTATATGGTGCCGTCGGCCTTTATGCAGCTGGACGCGATCCCGCTGAACCAGAACCAGAAGGTGAACAAACGGGCTCTGCCCAAGCCGGTCCGCCGCGAGGAAAACAGCGAGTATGTGGAACCGGCAACGCCGTTGGAACGGGAATTGTGCGAAAAATACGCGAACATTCTCGGCCTTGAAAAAGTCGGTGCTACGGACAATTTCTTCAATATCGGCGGATCCTCCATCAGCGCTGCGGAGATCATTATGTACGCGATGGACAAAGGATACTCCCTTGTTTACAAGGATGTGTTTGCCAATCCTTCTCCCCGTGAGCTGGCCCGCGTGATCGCCGGCGCCGGGGCAGACCGGCAATCCGGGGTGGCGGCGGATTATGACTATACCGCCATCAACCGTCTGCTTGCCTATAACACGATGGAGCATGTGGAGGAAATCACCGTCTCGCGCCCGGTGGGGAATACGGTTCTGATCGGGGCGACGGGTTTCCTGGGAATTCATGTGCTGCGGGCGCTGTTGAACAGGAAGGAAGGAAAAATCTTCTGTCTGCTGCGTCGCGGCGAATTTGAGACCGTTGAGCGGCGGATGAAGGAAATGCTGATGTATTATTTCGGGAAGGTGCAGGCGGAAGTGTTCGGAACACGGATCTTCTGCCTGGAAGGGGATCTGACCGATCCGGAAAGCCTGAAGGCCCTGGACGGGCTGGACGCGGAAACGCTCATCAACTGCGCCGCCAGCGTGAAGCACTTTACGGACAGTGATCTCCTGGACCGGGTGAATTTCCACGGGGTGGAGAACCTGATCGAAGTCTGCCTGCGCAACGGCATGAGACTGGTTCATGTTTCCACGCTCAGCGTCGGCGGGGAAATGGAAACGGAACACCTGACAGAACTGAAGGAAGACATGCTTTACATCGGCCAGAATGTCCGGAACGACTATGTGCGTACCAAGTTCCTGGCGGAACGTGCGATCCTGGAGGCCCGGGTGAAGCGCGGGCTGGACGCGGTGATTCTGCGGGCCGGCAATCTGATGGGCAGGTATACGGACGGTGAATTCCAGATCAATTTTGAAACCAACGCCTTTATGCGCTCTCTGTGGGCTTATGTAAAACTTCGGAAATGCCCGTTCAGCATTCTGGAGAGGCCCGTGGAGTTTTCACCGATCGACTCCGTGGCGGAAGCGGTGCTGAAGCTGGCAGAGGTAGACGGCAGATTCAGCGTCTTCCATATGAACAACAACCATACCCTGACCATCGCGGACCTGATGGACGCTTTCCGTCGCTACGGATTCGATGTTGAGACCGTGCCGGACAGCGAGTTCCGGGACACGCTGTCCGAAGCAGCCAAAGATGAGGCGGAGAGCAGAACGGTGCTTTCCCTGGTGGCTTATTCCAACAAGGAAGGCGATACGCTGCAGATGGTGGATTCGGACCGCCGGTTTACGATCAATGCACTTTTCAGACTGGGGTTCAGGTGGCCGATAGTGGACGATGGGTATCTGGAGAAGATGATCTGGGCGCTGGATTCCCTCGACTTCTTCACGGATCCGCAATGATGGATCAATCATGCGGTATCCGTTTTTCCGGCTGCGGGGGCAATGATGACGGAAGTGCGGAAATATAACTGATTTTTGAAGGAACGTGACAGATGATGAAAGAATTCCTGAAGAAAAAGAATATTGAGATCTCTCTGAAACGCTATGGAATCGATGCGCTTGGCGCGATGGCACAGGGGCTGTTCTGCTCCCTGCTCATCGGAACGATGATCAACACCTTCGGTTCCCAGCTGCACATTGGATTTCTGACGGAGAAAATCGCCACCGTCGGCGGTGTCGATTATACCGTCGGCGGCATCGCTTCCGCCATGAGCGGACCGGCTATGGCTATCGCTATCGGATATGCGCTGAAGTCTCCTCCGCTGGTTCTCTTCTCCATGACCGCCGTCGGCTTCGCGGCCAACGCGCTGGGCGGCGCCGGAGGCCCCCTTGCCGTCCTCTTTGTCGCGATTATCGCGGCCGAATTCGGGAAAGCTGTTTCCAAAGAAACAAAAATCGATATTCTGGTTACGCCTCTGGTGACGATCGGCGTCGGCATGCTCTTTTCGTGGCTGATCGCGCCGCCGCTCGGGAAAGCAGCCCTGGCCGTGGGAAACCTCATCATGTGGGCGACGGAGCTTCAGCCTTTCCTGATGGGCATTCTGGTTTCGGTTATTGTCGGTATTGCGCTGACGCTTCCCATTTCCTCTGCAGCGATCTGCGCGGCCCTGCTGCTGACCGGGCTGGCCGGGGGTGCCGCTGTCGCGGGCTGCTGTGCACAGATGGTCGGCTTTGCCGTCATCTCCTTCAGGGAGAACAAGGTCGGCGGCCTTGTATCACAGGGCCTGGGTACATCCATGCTGCAGATGGGCAATATCGTGAAGAACCCGCGCATCTGGATCGCCCCGACCCTCACTTCGGCCATTACCGGCCCTATCGCCACCTGCGTCTTTAAAATGGAAATGAATGGTGCCCCTATCTCATCCGGCATGGGAACCTGTGGGCTTGTGGGACCGCTGGGCGTGTATACCGGATGGCTCAATGATATAGCATCCGGAGCGAAAGAGGCCATCACCGCTGCAGACTGGCTGGGACTGGCCCTGATCTGCTTTGTGCTTCCCGCCGCGTTATCGCTGCTGATCCATTTCTTTGTCCGTAAAGCCGGATGGGTGAAGGATGGGGACATGAAGATCTGATTTCAATTCCCGTCTGCAATGTTCCCTTTGTCGTATGGAATGTCAACCGCATAGTCCTTCAGAATCACTTTTTAATTCGCCCGGAAAAAGACGGATTCAGCTCTCGGCTTCTTTTTCAGAGACAGCCTCGTCGTCAGATACAGTTTGGTCGTCAGAGACATCTTCGTCATCTGATACAGTTTCGTCGTCAGATACAGCTTTGTCATCTGATGCATCTTCGTCGGCAGGTACAGCTTCGTCACCAAATCCTTTTTCCAGAAGCGTAATAAACTCTTTGCGGATATATCCGTGGAGGCCGTTGTACTCCACCTCATACCAGTTGCCTGTATCCGAAACGACAATGATTTCCGTTCCGGATTTGATCGTTTCAACTTTCGCGGATTTAATGTCCATTTTTGCCCGCATATTCACCGATTGCTTACCGTTTTTCACAAGCCCCGTACCGATTCCCTCCGCAGGCCCGCAAAGCTGTACGCTGGCTTTTTTCAGAAAACCGCGGAATGCGTTTTTCTCCTCCGGGTACTTAACCTCGATATAGTCATCACCTACGGCCACGACTGCCAGAATCGTTCCCGGCTTGCACCGGCTGAAGGCTGCCTTAAACTCCGGACCCCAGTAAACTTTTGCGGGGGTTGTGCTCACGACACATGCCAGCGTTTCTTCCGGAGCCACATCTGCCGCGAACGAAAGATCCGACGTGTTCACGATCATAGGAGTGCTTCCAATAAAGATATAGGAGCGGCACACGCCCAGAATCTGAACCTTCACATCCGTGCCCTGATAGCTTCCGCGAATAGCGGAATCATTGGGCTTTTTGAGCAGCCTGACGCCCGTGCCCAGGCCGGCATTGATGTTCTCCGTCTTGGTTTCCGCAACCGCAGAGCAGGCCAGCGAAACCGCCAGCAGCATCAGAACGGCGGAAAAGATCACCCGGATTACGGAACGTTTCCCTGTGTGGGCCTGATGAATCCTGTTTACCATGTTCGATACACCTCCCGCTTGTTTCATTCCAGGGCAATTTCTTCTCCGGCCGGAACAATCAATCTTCCCGGGACATCGAAAAGTTCTGCCCGGCTTTGATCAAACAGTTTCCCGGGTGTCATGTGGTACGGAATGCTGTGCTGCGCGTTTACGAGCTTAGCACAGGCGATTGCTTCGTCCATGTCCATGTTGTAAATTCCATCGCAGCAGAAGAATGCATAGTTGATATTGCGTCCGGTCAGCTCTGCCATCTGATCTGTGGTGGAGGTGTCCCCGGTGGCATAGACCGTGATGCCGTCGGAAAGGGTGATCACCCAGCCGACACACTCTTTGATGTTATGGTTTTTGTTGTTTCCGGCCTGAACCGCTTCGACTGTGGCATATCCAAGGTCATAGGTCCTGTATTCTCCGTTGACAAGGGCTTCCTTGTAAGTGATGATTTGGCAATTGTCCTTACGGTTTTTGATCAGATCTACGGCAGTGTGATCCTGATGTCCGTGTGTGACAAGAATCAGATCAGCAGGCAGGTCATAACCTTCTCCGGCATATGGATCAATATAGATGACTTTCCCTTCGCCTGTGACAATCCGGAGACTGCCATGTCCCTGATACAGAAGCCTGTGCCCGGAAGAAGCACCTTCAGCCATAGCGGAGCCACAGCCCAACAGAACCATAGAGAGAGACAGAATCCCACACAGAGCTTTTTTCATAGCGCGTCCACCTCTTCTTTTTACTGGCTCCATTGTACAGCAGGAAGGACATAATGGCAATATCGTATGATTTTCAGCTTTTGCTCTGTGAAAACTTATGGTAAAATAACCTTGTTGAGAGAAAAGAAGGTTGTTTCAATAGATTATAACCCCGTTATGGAGAACTGTGAGGTAAATAAAATGGTGATTTTCCACGGAAGCAAGAATGTTGTTGAAAAACCGGAAATCCGGACTGCCCGGTATTATAAAGACTTCTACTTTGGCTTTTACTGTACGCAATACCGGACTCAAGCAGAGCGATGGGCGCTACGCTACACTGGGGAAGGGGTTGTTAATGAATATGAATATACGCCGAATGACAATCTGAACATAAAAGTTTTCCAAGAGATGACAGAAGAATGGCTGGATTTCATCGTTGCCTGCCGAACGGGCACTCCACATTCCTATGATATTGTTGAAGGCCCTATGGCCGATGACACAATTTTCAACTACGTACAGGATTTCCTGGACGGCAATATAACCCGGTATGCTTTCTGGGAACTTGCCAGATTCAAGAAGCCGACACATCAGATCAGTTTCCATACAGAAGAAGCATTGAAGACACTACGGTTCCTGAGAGGGGTGAAAGTCCATGAAGAATGACAGCAATCTTTTTTATACTTGTAGTCTGATTGAATATATGTCAAGGCAGAAAAAGATCCGTAGATCAGAAACAGTCAAAAAGCTTGGTGCAAAGGTAATTGATCGGATTTATCGTTACGCAGATGTACTGCACTGCGAACCTATCGATAAGGTTGCTGATGAATATGAGCGGCAGTATTTGCCTTCATCTGGTGAATACGACAATATAAAGGATTGCAGATACACTGTGCCGGATTACTGGACAATTGGGAAAGTGTTCAGCCGACTGGTAGAGGATGTAGATGATGGTGATGTAGTCAACACGTTGAAGAAAGTGTATTCATCCTGGATTAGCGATGAAATATCAAATTACAATTCTGACTTGTACTATCAGCCAAGAGAGTATTTACGTGAATGCTATTTGGCTGGAAAGGTCGTCTGATCATGCAGGTTTACGACCATGTTACAAACGAACGGGAGACGAAGTCCGTTGATAAACTGAACGCCTTGTTTGACGGAGAATATTAGATTCTTGTTACGGTAGTCAGCCAAAGCAAAACCCCGGAACGCCTTTTTTTTCAACGTTCCGGGGCAGTGAGCCCGGCGGGATTCGAACCCACGACCTTTTGATTCGTAGACGTTGCAATCCGGTTTTTTGTTTTTTTCTGAATCGTTATAAACGTTGATAAATAAAGGCTTTTGTCTCCTATATCTTTTTGAATCTTTTGGTATTATGATATAAGTAGTACCCAAAATAGTACCCAAACAGTACCCATACCGTGGAACTGATCACCTGCAGAAAAATGTTGACTTTATCTTCTGCCTGAATATAATAAAAGCAGGGAGAAGACGTCATCCCGATGGTTGCCCTTACCGGGCTTCTTACGGAACCGCCACGTACTGCAATACGTGACGGTTTTCTTTATGCCTTACTTCCTGCTGCCTTTTGTGGCTTCAATCAGTGCAAGCATCAGCGTTACAGAAGCTATTACGATCATGACAATCTCATAACTGCTCATACGCATCACCTGCCTTCCTTACGTCCGGCAGGTCCAACCATCGCGTATTGTTCTCCCTGCTTACAGCCGTTTCTGGCTGCTCCATGATTATATGGGGAATGTTCGCGCCAGTCAAGACACATCTTCCGGCTGATCCGGATCTGGAGCCGGGCAAGCAGCTGTATGAGGATCCGGATACTTCCCGGCTTCCGGCACTGGAGATGGATGCTTTCTGTTTCCTGTTCCGACGTTTTGCATATTGGCGGCGTGTTTGTTTCAAACTCCCACAACACAAAGGATTTTTTCAGCTGTTTACCTGCCTCTGCCCCTTTGGACATATATTCCCACATCAAAAAAGGAAAAGCCGGTATTTGGCGTTATTTCTCCCGGAATACTGAGCAGGAAAGCATTGCGCCTGGTTCCTTCCGTCAATCCCGAGTTTGACACTTGGAAGGTAGCGAAAACCCGCTGAGCGTTACACCATAACGCATAGCGGGTTTTGCTCTTTCGAAAAAGTGTTGTATGTAAACGTCACTTCAGATATTTTTTCAAC
>Ga0265298_10002417_pt1 | contig 25997 bp, 25 predicted proteins | sample AusTroGonzalo_MG_3_FD_193486 | JGI IMG/M metagenome (GOLD analysis project Ga0265298, IMG submission 193486) | Bovine rumen microbial communities from tropical cattle in Woodstock, Queensland, Australia - Gonzalo_01 | ecosystem: Host-associated > Mammals > Digestive system > Stomach > Rumen ...
AGGCAATGGAAAGTATCCACTGTCCTTTCATCGCATATACGGCGACAAAAAGGAGCAACAGGCAGAGTACGCTGTCCATTTGTCCCCAGGCGGCGCTGTTCAGGATTGTGACAGGATTAAAAGCAAGCAGGAGGATCAGTAACTTGTAATACCTGCTTTCGGTATATTCATTCCTGGGGAAATGCAGCAAAACCCAGCATCCGAGTATATCGCACAAAGACGGGAAAAACCGGAAGATAACACGGGTCCATCCTGTGTTCGCATGAACAAGGTTAACGATCCATGAATTCAGTCCCAGGATATACGTGTAAAGCGGAGGATAATCGCAGAAACTGGTCGACTGGTAGAAACCGGTCGGTCCGGCGTGGGCCATTGTGTAGCCCCAGCTTGTAAAACAATTGACGTCTACACTGTAACCTTCCACAAAGTAGCTGATGATCATGCGGACAGCCAATGCAAGAAAAAGCAGCGGCCCCACCCGGAAAGGAAGATTTTTTCCCGTGACGGACAGTGATTTGTTTTTCCCGTCCCGCGTGTAATACACAATGGTAAAAATGAGTATAGTGAAGAATAAGGCGATTGCAGACACTAAAGGCCAGACAGGTGAGACAACGTTTTCTTCATCATCTTCTTCCCAGTCATCTTCTTCATCGTCATAATCATAATCATTGCTGACAAACCACAGATCTGCAATTACACCGTCCGGAACCGTTTCCACTTTTTGAAGTTTAAGGTTGTCAAAAAAAGCATGACCTTTGCTTTCACCACTGTATCCGCCTACACGGGCGAAAATGGTTACCGAATATTGTTCCGGACCGGTTTCACCGTAATATTCAATGTACTTCCACTCCCCGTCCGTTTCATATACTTTTTCACTGAAAGCATATACTCCTTCAATACTCAGGTTTGCGCCGTGACCGCCGGAAATACTGTCAGCTTTTATATATCCGCTCAGGCAGTAAAGGGTTTCCGGTTCGACACTGACATCCTGGGCAAAACGCGCATCGTTACTGGCGGTGTTGTTTACGGAAGCAGCATTTGTCCCATTACCGTCCATTCCTTCCGCAGAGCTGAAAACAGAGTATCCCGGATCCATAAGGTACGCATCCGGAAACCAGCCGGAAGGCAAACCGTCTGCATCAAGTATTTCAAAGTTCCCGTTGAAAAGCAGATTACCATTGTCGCTTTCTGCGCAGGCTGAAACGGCTATAAGCATGAACAGGAAAACCACGATCCCAAAAAGGATTTTCCATTCACGATTTTTCAGCATGAATCCTCGTCCCTTCAGTGATAAAAATGCCCATATGGCTGAAATGCATCCGGTATATGCAGAATACCGTCTTTACTGATCTCCACAAGATCATAACGGACGATCCGGTCTGTCCATTTCATCTTCATCAGATAAATCAGCGAAGCATTTAAAATACGCTTCTGTTTGGCGGTGTTCACAGCTGAAAGACCTGTGCCGGGGCCGGTTGTTTTTCGTGCTTTTACTTCCACGAAAACAACAATATCTCCGTCCAGCATAATCAGATCAATTTCACCGCATTTTGTCCGGTATCTGCGTTCGAGGCAAACCATAGCCCGTTCCTGCTTCAGATATTTTTCCGCGGTTTCCTCTCCGCAAATACCGGTTTCATACGTTGTCTTCATACAAAATTACCAATAAAAGATCTTCGGTGAATCGGACAGGGACCGTATTTTTTCAGCGCATCAATATGCTCCCTGGTTCCGTATCCCTTGTTGCGGGCGAATCCGTATTCAGGATACAGCCTGTCGGCTTCTGCCATCTGTCGGTCACGTGTCACCTTTGCGACAATGCTCGCTGCTGCAATGCTGTAAGACGTCGCATCTCCCTTGATCAGCGGTATTTCTTTCCCTTTCAGTCCGAGATTTGTAACTGCATCAATCAGGAAAATATCCGCCGGGACCTTTTCTGCGGCTGCTTTCATCGCTTTTCGTGTTGCCTGTAAAATATTAATCTCATCGATTTCATCGGGAGACACTTCCCCGATACCGATCCAAAGGGCATGCTGGAGGATTTCCTCGTACACTTTTTCCCTCCGGGATTCGCTGAGCTTTTTGCTGTCATCAATCCAGACAATAAGCGGATCTTCAGGCATTACAACACATGCTGTGACAACATTCCCTGCCAGCGGTCCCCTACCGACTTCATCCATTCCAGCAACAATAATATCCGCAAGGCGGTATTGCCGGTCATAAGCCATCAGGGATTCAGCCCGTTCTGTCCGGTTAATCATTCCTGTATCTCCTTTGCATTCTGTGGATTCTCCAGCGTGATGCGCCCGAGTTTTCCTGCCCTGAATTCATCAATGACTACACTGGCAGCCCTGTCATAATCATACTGGTTCCCTTTCAGCAGCCATCCACGGCCTTTGCATACAGCATCCAGAAGCTCCTGTCCCTTCAGTTCTATATTATCAATATGAAATCTGCTGATGACAGCTTCGGGACAACAGCTTTCCAATTCTTCAAGGAGCGAAACAGCCAGCATATACTGATCTGTCACTTCGTCCTTAACAGATCCGATATAGCAAAGACGTTTAGCAGCTGTCTGATCATCCAGGCGCGGCCATAACATGCCGGGGGTGTCCAGCAGTTCAAGATAAGGAGTAATACGAACCCACTGGTTGCTTCTGGTCACGCCGGGACGGTCACCGGTCTGGGCAATGCCTTTCCCCCTGAGCTGATTGATTAGTGTGCTTTTTCCGACATTCGGGACTCCGAGAACCATCACGCGGACGGTTTTACGGATTCCTTTTTCCAACGCTTTATCGACGATATCTTTTGTTGCATGCTGGATTTTATCGATAATGTCTTTGCCTTTAACTTTTTTGGAATCAATTGCGTATGTTTCAAATCCGCCTTGCTGAATAAAACGAATCCATTGCGAAGTGGCCTTCGGATCGGCAAGATCCGCCTTGTTCAGCAGGATAATCCTCTTTTTCCCATGTGCGATCGTATTAATCTCAGGATTTCTGCTGGAATACGGGAGCCTGGCATCACACAGCTCAATCACAAGGTCAATACGGCGAATCTGTTCCATCAGGATTCGTTTTGTTTTAGCCATATGTCCCGGAAACCAGTTGATAGGCGTTGCAGTATTCTCCATTCCGAAAATACCCTTTCTGACTTTATTCTTTCATTAATATATAGCATGGCAAAAAACTCGTCAAGGCGAACAAAAAAGCAGTCCATTTCGGGACTGCTGTATCAGATTCACTCATTCGGCAGAGGCAAACACTTCATCTGCATATCCCCGCAACAGGCGGTAAAGCGGTGCCAGTGCAATAAAATCTCTGCGTACTTCCTTCGCAATTTTTTCAGAATAGATCATCCGGTAATCCGGCATGATTTTTCCGATATACATATCCTTCGCAAGATACCACCGTTTCAGCCTTTCCGGGATTTCCGGAGGAACGGGCATCTTTTTGTGAATAGTTCCGTCCAGCATCAGTTTTCTTCTGTCAAGGCCAAGATCGTCAATCAGTGCAAGTGTTCCGTCAGGATTTGCCCGCATTCTTTTGCGGAAAAGATCCAGCGCTTCACGGTTTTCATCCCAAAATCCCATTCCCCAGCTCAGCCGGTCGGGTCCCAATTCAAAATAATAAAACAGGGATTTTTCACGCGGTTCTCCTGCCCGTCTGAAAAGGAACCAGAGATGATCGCGGTAAGGGCTTTTGTCCCGTGAAAATCGGGTGTCCCGGTGAATACGTGAAAGGCATTTATGCGGACGGACTTCCATCTGCGGATCAATTTTCAGCATATCCGGAGCAAGATCATCGATCATGTCATAAAAAACATGCTGAACGTCTTCCACATAGCGGTCATGCTGATCGTGGAAATATGTCGTATTATTATGAAATTTCAGATCGAGAAAAAACTGGATTGTCTCCTCAGTAAAACCGGTAAACATGGAAACCTCCGGAAGTTCAATTGACTTCAAGTTCGACTGGCTGAACGCCGCACATCCTGACACTCTTCTCATCCGGCTGGCTCATGCCGATATAATATTTCATACGACTGACAGATACTCGTTCTCCCTGGTCGTTAACAACTGTAGCAGAAAGCTTGTCGAGAGGTATTTCAGCAACCTCTGTTTTTCCTGCTGCGACAGGGATCCTTGTAAACCCGCAAAGACGCGGGAAAGTGGGAGCGTCCGGGCTGTCACAGTGGACGTAAACCTGGACCACGGCATCACAGTCAGATTTTCCTTCATTATGTACATTCACCAGGATTTTTGGGCCGTCCAGTCGTGCTCCTGAAAGTGACCAGCTGGTATAGTTCAGCCCAAATCCGAAAGGATAAAGCACATCGCCGGTAAAATAACGGTAAGTGCGCTGATTCATCCGGTAATCTTCAAAATCAGGAAGATCATTCACGTCATGGTAAAATGTCAGGGGGAGATGTCCGCTTGGGCTGACTTCACCAAACAGGATTTCAGCAAGTGCTGTACCGCCGGCCTGACCGGGATACCATGCAAAAATCTTTGCATCGCCTTCAGGAACATTCAGGGAGGATCCTGCTGCAATAACAGTAACCAGTTTCTTTGCATATTTCTGCAGGACGCTCAACAATTTGCGCTGAGATTCCGGAATCAGCAGATCGTTTTTATCGCCGCTGAAATATTCATTGCCGGTATCCCCTTCTTCGCCTTCAAGACCGGCATCAAGACCGACACATGCAATTGTAACATCAGCCATTTCGGCATACATAGCCGCTTCGGCAATGCGATCGTCTGCCTGTGCAAGCCCGGAGGTCCTATCCTTGAAAAGATGACAGCCCAGGCTGTACAGCACACGGATATTGTGCGCTTTACAGTAGGATCTGATCCCTCTGAGGAAGGTTACATACCGGCTGCTTGTTCCGTTGTAATTGCCTTCCAAAGCAGGAATACTGTCAGCATTGGGGCCGATAACAGCAATTGTTTTTACAACATTCGGATCCAGTGGAAGTGTACCGTCATTTTCCAGCAGTACCATACTGTTTTCAGCTGCCTTCAATGCAAGTGCATCATTTTCGTCAGTATCCACATCCGTAACAGGGATGGAATTATATTCACAGTTTTCATCAAACAACCCAAGCAGGTACCGCGTCGTGAATAGGCGGATACATGCTGTTGTGATCTGCTCTTCGGTTACGAGACCTTCATGATAGGCTTCCATCATATGAAGATAAGTGTTTCCGCAGTTCAGGTCACACCCGTTTTTCAGTGCCAGGGCAGCACTTTCCGGCGCAGTATCTGTGACTTTGTGATTCAGGTGGAAATCACTGACAGCCCAGCAGTCGCTGACGACATGTCCCTGAAAACCCCACTTTTCACGCAGCGTTTTTTTCAGGAGTGTTTCACTTCCGCAAGCAGGTTCGCCGTTTACCCGGTTATAGGCACCCATAACAGACTCGACTTCTGCTTCCTTAACAGTTGCCTCAAAAGCGGGCAGATATGTTTCTGCCATATCTTTGGGATTGGCAACTGCATTGAATTGATGGCGCACTGCTTCCGGACCGGAATGCACAGCAAAATGTTTACTGCAGGCAGCCGTTTTCAGGTACTTTCCGTCGCCCTGCAGCCCCTTGATAAAGCGGATTCCAAGGCGGCTTGTCAGATACGGATCCTCTCCGTATGTTTCATGGCCGCGCCCCCATCTTGGGTCACGGAAAATATTGATATTGGGGCTCCACACAGTGAGCCCTTTATAAATGTCACGGTCATTGTGCTTGCTCTGACCATTGTATTTCGCACGGGCTTCTCCTGCAATTGTGGAAGCAATTTTTTCCTGCATATTCTCGTCAAACATTGCCGCAAGGCCGATTGCCTGCGGAAATACGGTTGCGGTACCGGCTCTTGCGACTCCGTGAAGCACTTCATTCCACCAGTTATATGCAGGAATGCCAAGCCGGGGAATGGCCGGGGCATCGTATTTCAACTGAGAGGCCTTCTCTTCCAACGTCATTTTTCCGACGAGTTCTGTTGCTTTTGCAACGGCTTCTTCTCTGTTTCTCATGTCACAGCTCCTGAATCATAAATTTTTGTCCATTGACAGCAAGTATAAATTTATACATCAGGCAATGGAAATCCTTCAGCCATGAGAAAATTAAAAAAGCTGCACCTTAAGTGCAGCTTTTTGTGGTGAAATCAGACGCGTTTAACTTCCTTGATCTTGGCCGCTTTACCCTGACGTTCACGCAGATAATAGAGCTTTGCACGACGCACCTTACCATGACGGATCAGATCCACATGGTCCACACGGGGGGAATTGATCGGGAAAGTACGTTCTACGCCGATACCATAGGACACCCGGCGAACTGTAAATGTTTCGCGGATACCGCCGTTGCGTTTTGCAATGACTGTGCCTTCGAAAGCCTGCAGACGTTCGCGGTTACCTTCAACAACCTTTACCCATACACGAACGGTGTCACCAACGTTGAATACAGGAAGATCGCTGCGAATCTGCTTTGCCTCGATGGAACGAATAATCTCATTCATCCTTTTATGCCTCCTTCTCTTTTAGACGTTCGTATCCCGGTGCCTTATCCGAACGGATAAAACATTCAAACCGGCCAGAGGACCGTCCGCATAACATTGGAATATTACCACAATCAAATCAGAAAATCAACAGTTTTCCTGACAGAATATTCAGCAATCAATAAATTTTCTGAATTCAGGCAGAATTCCGATACCATCCGGGTAATGGGCAGCAAACTGAGGAATGGCATGAGAAGGGAAACTGTTTCCTTCAATAAAAGTCGGACCGTCAGGAGTTATTGCAACATCCCAGGCAACAAAACGCATTTCAGGAAACTTTTCAGCAGCTTTGAGGCACATTTCTTTCGCTTCCTTCCAGAAAGGAATCTCAAAACCGATAATGCTTGCATTTGTCATGGGGTGCTTGATAAAGGTGTTTCCCTGCTTGTCAGCCCCGACAGTCAGCAGTTTGCCGGTGTCCAGGTCAATTCTTGCTGCCATCCCGCCGCAGTCAACATTATCCATTACTTTACCGTTGCCGATTCTCAGGAAAGCATATACGATTCCCTGCTGTTTATCGCCCAGAAGTGTCGCAATACGGCAGGTGTTGACGGATGTCGGGCAGAGGGAAGCCATTTTCGGATGCTGAATTACAACTTCTTCCAGAATGCCGATTCCGTCTTGCTGAAGCTGTTTCAGGAATTCTTCGCTTCCGTTCTTCCAGTCTTCCGGTGTATACTTTCTGATTCCCTGGCCGCTGGATCCTTCCAGCGGTTTTCCGATCAGTTCCTTCTGGTTCCTGCAGAGCAAAAACAGATCTTCTGCAGAGGTGTCCTGATTAATACGGATCCATTTTCTTGGAATCCATTCTTTAAAGGTTTCATTGAATTCGGCTTTGTCATCAAAATAATGCCAGAATTCCTTGTTGTTCATACGACGGACAATATCATTTGAGATCCCACGGGTAATGACCGTCTGGCGCTGTTCATTATTCAGCTTATACATCTGAGCAATTTTGTAGTCTACATACCCGGCATTGTATTTTACGGCGCAGTGGAGCATATCGCCCATCAGCCATACTCTGCCCTTTCCGCTTCTTTTTTTCACGATACCGGTAGTTTTCCACATGGCTTTCCAGTCCATACGTACAAGCCTGTGGGTGAAATACTGCAAACGGGACATCCGGCTCCCCTCCTTCGTTATACATTGAAACGGAAAAGTGTCACATCTCCGTCTTTCATTACGTAATCTTTACCTTCACTGCGGATCAGGCCTTTTTCCCGGCAGGCAGCCATGCTTCCGTTGCTTACAAGCGTTTCATAAGGAACGATCTCCGCCCGGATAAATCCTTTTTCAAAATCAGTATGGATCTTTCCGGCCGCCTGCGGCGCTTTTGTACCATTCTGGATCGTCCAGGCCCGGCACTCGTCTTCTCCGACAGTAAGGAACGAAATAAGACCGAGCAGTTTATAACATGCGGTAATCAAACGGTCAAGCCCACTCTGACCAATTCCGAGTTCCGCCAGGAATTCTGCTTTTTCCTCAGGATTCATCTGGGCGATATCCTGTTCAATGGCGGCGGAAATCAAAATCATTTCTGCATTTTCAGACTTGGCAATTTCACGGACTGTGCAGAGGAAAGGAATTTCGTCTTCCCCTTTTCCAATATCGTCTTCTGCAATATTGGCCGCATAAATGACCGGCTTTGTAGTCAGGAGGAACCAGCTGTTCAGAATTTCTTTTTCTTCATCATCTGCATCATATGTTCTTGCAGGTTTTCCGCTCTCGAGGTGAGCATATATCTTTTGAGCCAGTTCGGCTTCTGCACCTGCTTTTTTATCGCCGCCGCGATAATTCTTCTCTGCTTTGTCTTTTCTGCGCTGAACCGTTTCCATATCAGAAAAGATCAGCTCCAGATTGATCGTTTCAATATCACGCGCAGGATTGACTGATCCGTCTACATGAATAATATTCTCATCTTCAAAACAGCGGACAACATGAACAATGGCGTCCACTTCACGGATGTGGCTCAAAAACTTGTTGCCAAGTCCTTCACCCCGGCTGGCACCTTTGACAAGACCGGCAATATCAACGAATTCGATCGTGGTGGGTGTTACTTTTTTAGGGTGATACATTTCCGCCAGAACGTTCAGACGGTTATCCGGAACGAGAACCACACCAGTATTCGGTTCGATTGTGCAGAAAGGATAATTTTCAGCCTGTGCACCGGCATTCGTGATGGCGTTGAAAAGAGTGCTTTTACCAACATTTGGCAGGCCGACGACTCCAAGTTTCATGGATTTGTTACTCCCTTTCCTGAAATAGCAGTTTGCAGTAAAAAAACCGATGATATCGGCACCTCATTATATAGAAGCAATCAGAATGCGTCAAGCTTTCCAAATACTCTTTCCTGTGGTAAAATAAAAAAAGGTATTTAATGTAAGGAGTGCTGTTCATGAATGTTTTGCAAAGTGCTGTTCTGGGACTGATCCAGGGCCTCGGTGAGTTCCTTCCGATTTCTTCAAGCGGGCATTTGCTCCTTGCTCGTTTTTTCCTTGGAATTCAGGGAGACACAGCACAGGCACAGGCTGCCTATAAAGTATTGGACATTCTGCTTCACGTCGGTACGCTGATTCCCCTTCTGATCGTTTTCTGGAACGACTGGATTGAGATGCTGCGTCATCCGGTGAAAAACAAAACGTTAATTTATCTGATTGTTGCATCTGTACCCACGCTTGGTATATATCTTGCTGCAAAGGTTCTTTTCCCTTCCGTTCACGGATTTTCTGTCTTTGACAGCGGCTGGTTCCTTGGAGCTGCTTTTCTGATTACAGCATTTTTCCTCCTGGCCTGCGATCTTGTTTCTTCGCGCCGTACTTCGCCATCAAAAGGAACGGGATTCTTCCAGGCATTTATTATGGGTTGTTTCCAGGGTATCGGACTGATTCCGGGCGTCTCCCGAAGCGGTTCCACGATCTTTGGCGGTGTACTGTCCGGTCTTGATAAAAAGAAAGCTGCTTCTTTTTCCTTTATGATGAGTGCTCCTGCAATCCTGGGATCGTTGATTATGGAAGGAAAAGACGCTCTGGATGAAGGCCTTTTTTCATCCATTCAGCTGGTTCCGACCGTTGTCGGAGTTCTGGTGGCAGCAGTTACGGGATATTTTGCTCTTCGGTTTATGCTTAAGATCATCAGCACTGTACCTCTCAGCAGATTTGCTGTATATCTTGCAGTGATCGGGATCGCATTCCTGATCATGCAGCTTGCGGGGGCCAACATTCTTCCGCCGTTTGGAATTCCTTCTTCTGTCTGATCCGGTTTCCGGCTGCAGGGTCCAAGCATTCTGAAAAGGAGTAAACAGTATGAGAAGACTCTTCCCCTGTTTAATAGTGCTTCTTCTGCTTTGTACTGTACTGTTTTCTCCGGATCGTGCCGCTTCAGAAGCCACTGCTGAACCGATTCCTGAACCGACATTATCTCCCAATGCTGAAAAATATGATCCGGAACATCCGGAAAATCTGTCTCCGGATCAGCTTTATGCTCTGTCTGCAATTCTGATGGCAGCTGATACGGGCGAAGTTATTTTTGAAAAAGATCCAGATGAAATCCGTTATCCTGCTTCCACAACAAAAATACTGACCGTTTTGCTGGGAATAATAATGGTAGATGATGTGTATCAGTATGTTACGGTTTCTGATACAGCAGTTGCCATACCGGAAGACTCTTCCTCCATGCATCTGCATGCAGGTGAGGAAATTCGTTTTATCGATGTACTGTACGGAACAATGCTTGTATCCGGAAATGACGGCGCCAACGTAATTGCTGAAACGGTTTCCGGCTCGATTCCCGCTTTTGTGGAACTGATGAATTCAACGGCGCAGATGTATGGATGTACAAATACGCATTTTATGAATCCTCATGGATATCATGATGACAATCATTACTCAACCGCCAGAGATCTTGCAATTATCTCCCGTGAAGCACTGCAGAATGATCTCTTCTGTGAAATTGCGGCCTCTGTTACCTGGTCTATTCCCAAAACGAATATGCAGCGGGCCAGAACCATTACCACAAAATCCAAATACATGATCCCCGCAACGGAGGAATCTCCGAACAAGTATTATTATCCTTATGCCATCGGTATCAAAACCGGTTCCCATTCCCAGTCAGGGTACTGCTTTGCAGGTGCGGCTGATAAAGATGGCGTACGTCTTGTTTCTGTTGTTATGTTTACCGGAGACAGGGCCAGATGGGCTGATACAATCAAACTGATGGATTACGGATTCAGCCAGTATATCAGCGTGACACCCATGGATCTGTATAATATGAATCCGATAACCATTGAAACAAACAATTATTCGACATCCGATCCAAATCGTGGGAAAATCCTGCTTTCCTGTCAGCTCCAGAACCCGGAGTCGGTTTCTCCAAAAATTGTGTCCACTTCATCTGAAGTGAAAAGAATGGCTGCAAACCTCAAGAATATTATGGTTTTCCAGTATACGCGTGATTTTTCCGCACCGATTACAGCCGGTGAAACAATCGGAACCATGACATATTATCCCCAGTACGGGGATCCTGTTGTTTACCTTCTGACAGCTTCCCGATCTGTTGCACGCAGGGAAAACGTCCCCAAAACGCTTGAAGAAATCGTCAATGAAACTTATGCGGATCCCAATCCCCTGCCGCCATTTTCCTTTAACCTGCTGATGATTTTCCTTTCCCCGGTGATTGTGATTGGAATTCTTATCGGTGCGATCATTTTTATCCGGAAAAGACAGCGTGCTCACCGGATGAAAGCACCCAAACCGTCCCACAGGTATGTAAAATAGCTGAAGGGACTAAATAATAGTTTACAGGCCATGTGGCTTGTGATAAATTTATGCTAAGAGTTTCTTCATTAATATGTTCAGGAGGTTTGTGTGATGAACAATCTGACAATTGCAGAGGGAAAAGCAATTCTTGGTATAGAATTCGGTTCTACACGCATTAAAAGCGTTTTGATTGACAGTGATCATCATGTGATTGCTTCCGGCAGTCATGAATGGGAAAACGAATACAAGGACGGTATTTGGACATACAGTGAAAAAGCGATCATTTCAGGCCTTCAGAGCAGCTACGCGGATCTGAAAGCAAACGTTCTGAGGGAATATGGTCTGAAACTTCAGAAAATAAGTGCTCTGGGTATCAGTGCCATGATGCATGGATATCTTCCCTTTGACGGAAACATGAAACTTCTTGTTCCTTTCCGTACCTGGAGAAACACGATTACGGAAGAAGCATCTGTGAAGCTGACTTCTCTTTTTTCCTTTAATATGCCGCAGCGCTGGAGCCTGAGTCATCTTTATCAGGCGATCCTGAATAAAGAGGAACACGTAAAGGATATCCGCTTCCTGACCACACTGGCAGGATGGATTCATTATCTGCTGTCTGGCAGGAAAGTCCTTGGCGTTGGTGATGCAAGCGGCATGATGCCAATTGATTCGGATACATGCGATTACAATGCTGCGATGGTCAGTGCCTTTGATCAGCTGATTGCTCCGGAAAATTATCCCTGGAAACTGAAAGATATTCTTCCCGCTGTGCTTTCTGCCGGTGAAGATGCCGGAACGCTGACAGAGGATGGTGCCCGCCTGCTGGATCCCGACGGTGATCTGTCTGCGGGATGTCCCATGTGTCCGCCTGAAGGAGATGCGGGAACCGGTATGACGGCAACAAACAGCGTTCGCGCCAGAACCGGAAACGTCAGTGCAGGAACATCCATTTTCAGTATGATCGTTCTTGAAAAACCCATGTCCAAAGTATATCCGGAAATTGATATTGTAACCACACCTGTGGGCAAACAAGTCGGTATGGTTCACTGCAACAGCTGTACATCCGATATAAATGCCTGGATTTCCCTATTCCGTGAATTTGCCGAAATAATGGGCTTGAAAACAGATGCGGGTGAAGTGTATACACGTCTTTTCAGAAAAGCGATGGAAGGCGAAAAGGATTGCGGCGGAATCGTCAATTTCAATTATTTTGCCGGAGAACCTGTTACCGGACTCGCTGAAGGACGCCCCATGCTGGTTCGTACTCCCGATGCCCGGATGAACATTGCCAATTTCATGCGCGCTCAGATTTATGCCAGCCTGGAAACACTGAAAGCCGGCATGGAAATCATGACAAAGGAAAAAGTTGCCATTGATGAAGTTTACGGGCATGGCGGACTCTTTAAAACCGAAGGTGTAGGCCAGAATTTGCTTGCCGCGGCGATTCATGCGCCTGTGACGGTAATGGAAACTGCGGGTGAGGGCGGTGCATGGGGTATTGCCCTGCTTGCTGAATTTGCCCTGAAACGCAAGCCTGGCGAATCCCTTGAGGATTATCTGCAGAATCATGTATTCTCCGGAATGAAAAAGCGCTCTGCTTCACCGGATCCTGATGATGAAGCTGGATTTGACCGCTATATGGAACGTTTCCTGAAATGTATTCCCGCACAGAAGGCCGCTGTGGAAGGATTGAAAGTATGACCCGGCTGAAAGCTGCCTCTTTTGATCTGGATGATACACTCCTTCGGGATGACTTGACCATTTCATCATTTACGAAGGAAGTTTTTCACCGCCTTAGGGATACAGGTTTCATATTTATCGCCGCAAGCGGACGGACAAGCATGAGTATGAAGCCTTTTGTGGATGACCTTGACTGTGTATCCCTTTGCATTTCCTGCAACGGGGCACAGATCTGGGATCCGGTAACAGGACAGGTTTTCTGCCGTGAAATGTTTCCTGTTGAACTATGTCATGAAATTGCTGCTTTCGGAAATGAATTTGACTGTTATGCACAGACGTATTCGGATGATAAGTTTTATTTCAATGAATATTCGGAGTATTCAAAACGCTATGCATCCGCTTCGAAGCTTCCGGGAGAATATGTCGGTGATCTTGTGAAATACATTCAGGAGCCGCGCAGCAAAATACTGATGATGGCTGAGGAAGGAAAAATAGCGTCCATGTTGGAAAAAGCCCGGAAAAGGTTTGAAAACAGAGCTTCTGTAACCTGCTCAAAGCCTTATTTTCTTGAATTTAATCCTGTACAGGCCACAAAGGGGAGCGCGCTGAAAAAAGCAGCAGAAATGCTCAGAATATCCACAATGGATATTGCAGCCTTCGGAGACAGCCTGAACGATATGCCGATGCTGTCAACTGCCGGATGGTCTGTGGCAGTCGCCAACGCAAGGCCGGAAGTCATTGCAGCCTGCAGTGATATTTGTCCTTCCAATCAGGAAGATGGTGTGGCCCATTACTTGCTGAAACATATCCTGAAAGAGGAGGTTGTGTTTTGATCAATGCCAGGGAGTTTCAGGAGGATCTGAAACTCGAATGTCTTGTTTCCTCCACTAAAGATACCTGGGATTTCCGCACACCGGATCTTAACCGGCCTGGAATGCAGTTTTGTGGGTTTTATGAATATTTTGCATTTGAACGTCCGCAGGTAATCGGAAAGGTGGAAATGAGTTATCTTGAAAAGAAATCACCTTCCGAGAGGCGCCAAATTCTTGAAAAGTATTTTTCCTACAATATCCCATGTATCATTATTTGCAGGAATATGGATCCGCCTTCGGAACTCCTTGAACTTGCAGAAGTTCACCAGGTTTTTGTTTTCCGAAGTCCGAATGTAACCAGCAAATTTACCGTTTCGGCGATCCATTATCTTAACCGATGCCTCGCACCTCATGTTGTGAAGCATGGTGTACTGCTGGATGTTTATGGTGTCGGCGTCCTGCTCACCGGGAAAAGCGGCGTCGGGAAAAGCGAAGCTGCCCTGGAACTGATCAAACGCGGACACCAGCTTGTAGCAGATGATGTGGTTGATATATGCCGGATTTCAGAAGACAGACTGATCGGAACATGTCCGGCAAGAATCCGTCATCTGATGGAGATCAGAGGCATCGGTGTTATCGATGTTCAGGCCATGTTCGGAATCGGAGCCGTATCCTTCAGTAAATCCATTGATCTGATCATGGAGCTTGTTTCCACAGAATCCGATGAACCTCTTGACAGAATCGGTCTTGAAGATCATTCGGTTGAAATTCTCGGTGTTCCTGTTCCCTGCCAGTCGATACCCATTAAACCCGGTCGGAATCTTGCCATCATTGTGGAAGTCGCTTCCCGCAACCTCAGCCTGAAAAAGGCAGGGTTCAATGCAGCGCGGGAACTGATTTCCGTATTTCAGGAATAAAAAGGAGGTCCTCTCATGTACCATATCGGAATTGATATAGGCGGTACGGGAATAAAAGTTGGCGTAATCGATGACAAACTTCAGATTTTGGCAGAAAATTCTATCCCAACTTGTACAACAATTCCTTTTCCCGAACAGGTTAAACGTATCGCTGAATGCGTCAAGTCCACTGCCTCCTCGGCAGGTCTGAAGAATGACCAGATTGTAAGCGTCGGTGTGGGAATTCCCGGAGTATCGAATCTCTCAACTGGTGAAGTCGTAAAGTGTACAAATATGGGATGGTATCATGTTCCTTTCCGTACCGAGTTCCAGAAACATTTGAATGTGCCAGTGTATATCGACAATGACGCAAATGTGGCCGCTCTTGCAGAGAGTGTTGCCGGCATCAGCGCCGGAACGGCTTCCAGTGTTTTCATTACCATCGGCACCGGAATCGGCAGCGGGATTATCATCAACGGTAAAATATGGAATGGTTTTCACGGAATTGGCGGAGAAATGGGTCATGTAACTTTCGATTTGGACGGTGTTCCATGTACCTGCGGAAACCATGGGTGTCTGGAACGTTACTGTTCTGCCACAGCGCTGATTCGTATGGCTCGTGAAGCGATTGCGGATAATCAGAATACACTGATCATGAAGATGGTTTCAAACGATATAACGAAAATAGAAGCACGTACGGTGATAGATGCAGCCAGAGAGAAAGACCCTCTTGCTGTACAGGTATATAAACGTTATATCTATTGCCTTGCACAGGCTATAGCAAGCATTGTGAACCTGATAGATCCGGAAGTGATTGTGATCGGCGGCGGCGTAAGCAAAGCCGGTGGTTTCCTTCTTGATCCGCTATGCCGCGAATACACTAAATTTGTTCTGTATAATGATCAGCCGATGCCTTCCATCCGCCTGGCTGTTCTTGGATCTGAAGCTGGTATTATCGGTGCTGCAATGTTATCATAAAAAACCTGACTGTGACGAATGAGCTGGAAGAAGGAGTAGCCTATGGCAGAATATCTTTTTTCAATCCGAAGGGACGGAAATGCGCAGCTTGACAGCTATGAAGGAAAAGAATCCCATATTGTGATTCCGGATCAGTTCGAAGGAAAACCGGTAACAGCTATAGCTGATAACGCATTTTCCTGGCTTTCCTCGATCCAGTCTGTGGTGATTCCTGAAACTGTTACGATCCTTGGAGAAGCTGCTTTCTCCTGGTGTGAATCACTTGTTTCTGTTTCCATTCCGCAAACTGTAAAGATAATCGGTGAATGGTGCTTTATCGGCTGTTCTTCTCTGAAGAGTATTTCCATTCCTCCTTCTGTTAAAAAAATCAACTATTCAACTTTCCAGTCCTGTTCTTCCCTTTCAACTGTTTCTCTGCCGGATTCACTCCAGTATATCGGACCTGAAGCCTTTGCTGAATGTCGCAGCCTTCGATATATAACACTTCCGAAGAATCTTACTGAGCTTGGCGATAATGCGTTTGCCTCGTGTGATGCGCTTACATCCGTCAACATTCCTGACCGGCTGCAAAAAATCGGGAATGGGGCTTTTTCAGGCTGCACAGCTCTTTCCACAATCGATATTTCTTCAGAACATCCTGTCTTTATGTCTGATGAAAATGTCCTGATCAATAAAAAAGATCATCATCTGTTTTTCTATCCATTCGAAAAACGGGATAAGGAATACATTGTTCCGGATACAGTAGTCACCATTGATGAAGAAGCTTTCGCCAACCGGATCCATCTGGAATCCGTTATACTTCCTGAATCTGTTCATGTAATTGAACAGAAGGCTTTTTATGGATGTAAAAATCTGAAATCCATTTCTCTTCCCGAAAGTATAACCAGGATTTCACCAAACGCGTTCCATGGCTGTTCTTCCCTTGAATCCATTCATCTCCCATCCGGACTCAACACGATTGATTATTCACTGTTTTATGCATGTGCTTCCCTTGCTGAAATTACGATTCCTGATTCAGTGCGATTTATATCTTCCTGCGCTTTCAGCGGGTGCAGTGCACTGAAAACACTGAATCTGCCCGAAGGAATCATCGATATTGGTGAATCTGCGTTTGAAGGATGCCGCTCTCTCGAGAGTATTGTCCTTCCGAAAACACTTCGGACTCTTGGTGTTCATACATTTGGCTCCTGCACGATGCTTGAGGATGTTACGATCCAGTCCGGCCTGAAAGTGCTTCCTTCCATGGCTTTTTCACGTTGTGAAAACCTGAATCATATTATACTTCCGGACACACTGGAAGAAATCTCATCTGAAGCATTTGTTAATTGCGAAAACCTCCTTTCACTTCAGATTCCAAAGAATGTTTCCTTTATAGAACCTGATGCTTTTGCGGAATGCCGGCATTTGATGCTTTTTGTATATCCTGATTCGTATGCGAAAGATTATGCGCTCGACAGAGATATTCTGTTTTCAGAAGTATAAATATTTATAAATAAAAAAGCGAGGGCTGCTGATCTAGCAGCCCTCGTAAGTTTATTATACTTACTGTTTTGCTCCGCATTCAGGACAGAACTTGGTTCCGGCAGGGATCTCTTTTCCGCAGCTGGTACAGAAAGCACCGGCATTCTGTTTTGCACCGCATTCAGGGCAGAATTTGGAGCCGGCAGGCACAGCGGCACCGCATGCAGAACATACTGCTCCTGCGACTTTTCCGGTTGCTGCGGGTGCAGCTGTATTTCCAAGAGACTGTGCAAACATCTGCCCCATTGCTGCACCGGCACCCATTCCAACACCCATACCAGCCATACCATTTCCGTCATTGTTAGCAGCCTCACGAATCGCTTCTGCAGCCTGATACTTTGCGTACTGATCCAGATTGCCAAGAACGCCCATGGATGTGCGTTTGTCCATGGATTTTTCTACTTCTTCGGGAAGAGAGATATTTTCAATTATGAAGCTGCAAAGAGTCAGACCAAGGGCCGCAAGTTTCGGATTGATGGACTGCATTGCATAATTGGCAAGTTCATCATAATTGGCAGCCAGATCCAGCGCAGGAATTTTGCTTTCAGCGATAGCATCGCTAAGTCCACTTACCAGCGTCCGTTTGATTTGGCCTTCAACACCTTCTACAGTGAATAATGCAGCCGTACCGAATACTTCTTTCAGGAATGTAACAGGATCAGATACGCGGAAGCTGTAAATACCAAATGCCCTAAGGCGAATCATTCCAAATTCGGCATCCCGCATCATTACAGGATTGCTTGTTCCCCATTTCATGTCAAGGAACTGTTTCGTGTTGATAAAATACACATCTGCTTTGAAAGGACTGTTGAAACCGTATTTCCAGCTTTTCAGCGCAGTAAGTACCGGCATATTGCTGGTTTGCAGTTCATAACGGCCGGGCTCAAAAACGTCAGCTATTTCTCCCTCATTCACAAAAATGGCAACCTGGCTTTCACGCACAGTCAGCTGCGCACCCATCATGATTTCTTTGCCGTTCATATCATATTTATGAACCATGGTTTTTCCGGAATTGTCGGTCCACTCGATAACGTCAATCAGCTGGCCTTTAATCATGTTCAGAATACCCATTGCAAAACCCTCCCTGATTATTTATTCGTTTGTATCCTTATTCCGCCGCGTCTGCACACAAAACATAGAGCGACGGTAAAATACGAATTTCGCTGATCTGAAGGTTAAGCCCGAAAAATTCCTTCAGGTGAGCGATCCCATCTGAAATATGTTCAGTAAGTACGGTAGTCATTTTTTCGCCTGTCACTGAAGATTCAACACCGTACAGCGGGCAGCACAGTACAAGGATTCTCCCGTTTGTATGAACGGTGGGAAGAATATGAAACCCTTCAACGTCACCACCGAAAGAGTTGCGCAGTGCAAGTTCCAGCCTGTCAGCGCCGTAATGCCAGCGACCTTCCAGTTTATCAGATTCAGTAGAGTCAGGCTGTGCAAGTTCAACAAGCAGGCAGGGACGGTCAGGATCCATTCTGCTCCGAAGCAGACGCATATTCCTCACAAGATCATCTTTATGTTCAATACGGCCGGTTAAAAGTTTACGGAAAAAGTCATGCCGGCATTCCTGCAGCATATCAATTTCACGGAACCGGTCGTTTGAGAAATCGGCATGAATCCTGTTCAGCAGGATGTTCAGTTCATTCAGATAACGTAATACTTCCTCGGATGTTGTTCCAGCCTGGAAAATCGGTACATTCGGATAGTTCTCCTGAAGGTATGCGAGGATCTTTTTTTCTTCTTCAGGGTTAACTGCGACAGCAATTCCGTCTGCGTGATGTTTTGAGAGACTGTCCAGTGTGCCCTCATAATCATGTCGGATATGCGGCTGCTTAAAGCCTTGTCTTTCCCAGTTTTCAACCTGTTCAAACGCTTCCAGCACGTCGTCCCGATCGGAGACAAGCAACAGTTTGTACATCCGCAGACCTCCATTATCAAGCGGTTTGAATCCGCCGCAGTGGATATTATACCCTCTTCATGCAGATTATGCAATTATTTCCGGTATTTTTCGTGCATTCCGGTATGCCCGGACAGCCTTCATCCTCTGCCTTTAATCTTTTGAAATTCAATCAGGACATTGAAGCTTCTTTAAACCTGCGATATAATTTTGATAACAAAGAATATTCTGATGAGGTGTACGGATTGAACATAACAATGGTGACCATGGGATCGGCCGGTGATGTCAGGCCATATATTGTGCTTGGAAATGAATTGAAGAAGCGTGGACACAATATAACCCTTGCTGCTTTTTCTTCCTTTGCGTGTATGTCTGAAGAAGCCGGCTTACCTTTCTTTCCTTTGAGCGGAAATGCGGAAAAATTTATCTCTTCCATTATGAATCCGGACACGAACGCGGTTACATATCTTCCCAGATTATATAAAATGCTTCACGCAATTGTTCCGGATCTTTTGCGTGATCTTGAAGACAGCTGCAAAAACGCTGATGCCATGGTATGCAATTACTTTGGATCTGTTTATTATTCCATTGCTGAAAAACTACATATTCCATGTATTCAGACTCATTTTTTTCCAATGGATCCGACTGCGGCAATTCCAATGTCGTCTTTCAGAAACCAGAATCTTGGACCAGCAATGAATAAGCTGACTTATAAATTCGCTTATTATGCAATTGGAACGGTTGAAGGAATACTTCTGTCGGGCTGGCGAAAGAAAAGCAATATCACAAAACGAAAGCCGTCCACCCATCCCGTATACCGAATCGGAAACCATGAAATTCCTGTCATTTATGCCATCAGTCCATCCGTTTTTCCACGCCCTTCAGAATGGCCGGATAATCTTAAAATGGCTGGTTTTCTGTTTGATTCTTCCAGCTGTGAATGGGAACCGCCAAAAGATTTGGAAGATTTTCTTTCCATTGGGGAAAAACCTGTTTATATCGGATTTGGCTCCATGCGGACCGGAGATATGAATCGTATGCTTTCAATTATTCTTCGATCTCTGCATGCTGCTGGTCTGCGTGCCGTTATCAGCGGTGCACTTATCGGAAATAACCGTAAATCTAATCGAAAAGTATATTTTGCTGACAGGTATGTTCCTCATGACTGGCTTTTTCCGCGCGTTTCCGCTGTCATTCATCACGGAGGTGCCGGTACCGTTGCTGCAGGGCTGCGCTGGGGATGTCCCACATGGGTTCTTCCTTTTGCCGGTGACCAGCCATTCTGGGGAATGCAGGTATGGCGCATCGGCTGCGGGCCAAGACCAATTTCGCGTGAAAAAATAACTGTACAAAAGTTTACAGAAGGTCTGCTTGATCTTACTTCTCACGCTGAATATAAAAAAAGGGCGGCGGATATTGCAGACCGTCTGTCAAAGGAAAACGGTAAGTCTATCGCCGCAGATCTGATTGAGTCGTTTATCCGGGAATGGTAATTTCCCTTGTTTTTTCCCCTGTAAATAGTTTAATCAGAAGTCCTGGAACTTCCGTAATCAGCAATACAAGCAAAATCATCATCAGCGCATATGCATATATTTCTGCATATTCACTTGAATAACCGCTAAGGAAAACCGCTTTTCCGAGGGAATCGCGTGACTGAACAAGATATTCGGCAGAAACAGCAACTTTTATTCCCATTCCGGCTGCATTTATAAAGGCTTGCTTCAGATATCCGGATATTAAAGGAAGATAAACATTTGCCGCCACACGGAAACTGAATCCGCTGTTCATCCGGTAAACATCTATCAGTTCCTGACTGATTGAACGGGTTCCTTCATATACTGCTTCACTGAAGATCGGCACAAGGACCATACATGTGGCAGCAACTGGAACAGAATGGTATGATATCGTGGACATTATCAGAATAACAAGAACAATCATGGGAATAGACCGCAGAAAAATCATAACTGGTCTGAATAAAGAATAGATCCATTCCCTGTACGCTTCCGCAAGGCCAATCAGAATTCCTGCACCCGCTGACAAAAGGAGTGCTTCTGCAACATGAAGAAGCGTTACACCTATTTTCTTATATGTTGCTCCGGATGAAAGCAACCTGAAAAAGGCCTGCCCGATTTCAGGCAGACCGGGAAAAACAATCCTGTTTCCTTTCAGAAATCCACCTGTATGCAGGAAAAAACCAATCAGGAGAATTCCTGCACAAAAGGCCAGAAAGGATTTTTTCTTATTGTTTTGCTTCATAATAGAAATCGTCTGCCGGGATTTCTCCTCCGAACTGTTTCAGATCAATTTCCGCGACAAATTCAATTTGTTCTTTTGCTTCAGATGCATACAGAAAACGGATGCTGCATCCCGGAAGTGATTTCAGTACGACAGGTTCAGCTTTAACAATTTCCATGGCAACAACTGTTTTTGCAACTGATTCCGGATCGTTTTCACAGAGTTCGGCAGCTGCGCGGATTTTTTCCAGCCAGCCAGAGATCAGTTCCGGGTTTTCAGCTGCCGTTTTTTCCTTTACAAACACACCTGCCTGCGGGAATCCATCATAACCGGTTAATTCCTTATAAAGATCATTCAGCGCAATGGAAGAAATTACAATATCCTGCTTCTGTGCATTCATTTTGGCGGCGGTAATGGCGGGTTCTGCTGTCATTACAATAGTTTCCGATTCTTCCTCATTCATGAGCAGTGCCTGTGTATCAGATGCACCGATCTTGTAATCAACTTCTCCGGGAACAATTCCCTTCTTTTCAAGAAGATAAAGTGCAATGGAAGAATTAATGGTGTTTTCACCAAAAAGGACCAGTTTTCTTCCATTGATCATATCCGGTGTAAAATTTTCGAGCCTGGAGGCAAAAACCAGATTGCCCCACGTGATGACAGCCGCAAGACGATAAGTGGAATTCCCTGCTTTATACAGTTTTGCTCCGGCGTTGATCGGAGCGATAATCATATCAGCTTCCTGGTTGCCAAAATAATGGCCTATTTCATCGGCTCCGATGGTCCGAATAACCTCAGGGTGTTCTGTATAGATGCCTGCAATGGCAATGGAAGGTGCTCCGGTAGGAGTTACGATCAGGAATTCATTTTCAGCAACAGAATTTACTGTGAACATCATGAGAATTGCAGCAAGCACTATGGAAATAATCTTTTTCATTTTTTTACTCCTTCTTTTCTTTGCTTTTTGATGGGACCAAAGCACTTTTTACAATAATACCCGGGAGGTTACCGAGTTTACCGGTAAGCGCACCGATCTCATCGTTTGTTCCTTCTGTAATAAGGCCAATAACGGCTGTTCCGTCATTATGATTCGGGACGCCGATTCTTCCACGGATCAGGCTTCCGAATTTAGTGAGTACTTTGTTTACTTCATCAATACAGTCTCTGCAGTCGATTACAATTCCAATAAAAACGAGTCTTTTTTCAGTATTCATCAAAGAACTCCTCCAAAGGGTCAGGATCAAAAAATGCACGGAACAAACCTATTCCGTGCATATCAATAAAGCCATATTGGATTCCCCCTTCCCATCTTGCGCCTTGATTTCTCTGAACGCTCAATCGGGTTCTTTTCATAAATCCGCCCTCTGCCTCACCTGATGGCTTGGCTTTGGAATAGATCTCATGTATAGTTTATCACTGTGTTATGGTGTTTGCAACTTTTCTTTGGCAACTTCAAGTGCTTTTTTCAGCTGAATATCCTTTTCCAGATCTGCAAAATCATAAGTTCCAGGATCATCTTCCGGCCGTTCAACAATAATGTCAGGTGTAATACCGATTTCGTGAACTTTACTTCCTTTCGGCGTAAAATACTCAAGGATGGTCAGCTGGAAGCCTGCACCGCTGTTTCCCACATCAAGAACCGCCTGTACAATCCCTTTTCCAAAGGTCTTTGTACCGACTACCGTAGCATTTGCACAGTCACGCAGTGCACCTGTAAGGATTTCAGAAGAGCTTGCGGTCATTTCATTTACCAGAATCGTTATCGGAATTTCGGTCTTTCCGTCATACGTCGGATAAGAATGCTCTTCCATGCCGTTTTTATCTACAAGATAGCAGAGTTCACCTTTATCCATAAACAGATCGCCAATGACCCGGGCCTGTTCGACCCAGCCGCCTGTATTGTCACGAAGATCAATAATCAGCGATTTGGCACCCTGTTCAAGCAGTTCATTCAGAGCGTTTGTAAATTCCTTCTCTGCCTCACCCGCAAACTGATACATCGCAATATATCCGATTCCGGGCTCAATAATGGCACTTTCCACCTGATTGGTCTGTACTTCACGCCGTTCAATATTGAAAGTAATTTCTTCTTCCTTGCGCAGGAACGTAACGTCCACTTTTGTGCCGGGCTCACCTCTCATAATGCTGACAGCCTCATTGATTGTCTCGGCGTTGACAAACAGATCCTCACCGACTTTATATAGAATATCTCCGCGCATAACACCGGCTTCTTCTGCCGGGCTGCCCTTAAAAACCCTGCTGATTGTACAGGTGCCTGACTTGTTGTCTGTCAGGATCAGAACACCGATTCCAACATATTTACCTTCATCGTCTTCCTGCATCTGTGCAAACTCTTCCGGAGAATAATAAAAGGAATAAGGATCGTCCATCCCCGCCATAAGACCTTTGGCAGCATATTCGAGCATCTTTTGGTTATCTGCCCCAAAATAGAAATACTCCTGAACAGTTTCATATATTTCCTCAAGCTCTGAAAACTTCGTCAGGCTGTTGAGATAATCATATTCCGCCTTTGTAATCGTAACCATACCTTCTGACGATGAGCTGGCAGTATTTGAGCTGGAATTGGTATTATTTCCGGTTCCAAACATGGATTCAAGTCTGGAACCGGAAACCATCATACAACCGCTGACAAGGAACATAACGGTCAGAAGAGAGACTGTGAGCAGGATTTTTTTCTTCATTACTGTAAACCTTCCTTTATTTTTCTTCATTTCTATTTGGTCTTTCAGTAAAATTCATTATCAAGCGGAACACTGCAGCATCCTCGAATTTGCGCAGATCCAGGCCCGTCGCTTTGCGAACTTTATCCATACGGTATATCAGAGTATTACGGTGAATAAACAACTCCCTGGCTGTTGTTGAAAGATTCAGATCATTTTGGAAATAAACACGTATTGTTTCAAGCATTTCTTCTGAAAGTGTTTTTTCAGCTTCCCGGGTAATAATCTTTTGTGTGAAATCGAAGGCGCGATCTTCAGGAATCAGATCCGTCAGCCTTTCCAGCGTTTGTCTGCTATAGGAGAAAACTCTACCTTTCAGATGATACCGGAGACCTGTCTGGAGAGCTTCGACTGCCTCTTTATAACTGTCAGACAATGAATCAAATGTTTCAGAATCCCTTCCAATTCCGGCATAACATACGATTCCAGCCTCACTTTCCATCGTTTCAGTTACAGCTTCAGCAAATTCCACGACTTCTTTTTCAGATTTCTTTTTCATTTCAAGAATCAGTACAACATCTCCATTATCCAAGGAAATGATCCTGTCGGAAGACTCAAGAGGAATGCTCTCCAGCAATGTAAAAGATTCAGGATGCTGTAAAGGCCTGAAAACGACAATTGTACGCCGGACATGATTACGGATGTTGAAATGCTGAAAAGCAGCGGGATCTGCAAAACCTTCTATCGCAGATTTCCAGATATCCTTTTCTGAATAAATACTGACAGAAAATACAGTACTGATCTGGTTAATAAGTGATTTCCCTTCCGGACTGTCAGCGCAGGAATAGACTTTATCGCCCGCAAGGACATATAACATATGATTATACTGTAATGCAGACGTATTTCTATTTTTGAAAATGTTCTGTATATCAGAAGGAATCTCAGAGAATGACTGAACTGATAACTCGATTTTTTCCATATATGTCCGTCATCCTCCTTCCATTTGATACCATAATAGTCTAGACAGGATACTTCGTCAAGCATCCGCATTGTTAAGAAAAGAAATAAAATTTTAATATATTCTTGTGTTTCCTGTATTATATGGCGTATAATATAACCAGAATCAAAAGAAAGGATCATGAAATATGAATTATCATCGTCGATTTTTTGCTTTTGCTGTTTGCTTTTTGATTCTGATTTCATCTGTTGCATCGGCTTCTTTTCAGTTTTCAGACGACCGTTTTCAAGGCGTTTTTACAACGGAGAATATTGATAAAATCATTGAGGAATATGAACTGTTTGATGGATGGTACTGGACAACACGCGCCAGAGTTCCGCAGACGTTCCATGGAATGGAAAACATGCCCGGATGGACTGACACAGCAGTAAACAAATACCATCGAACGAATTATGTCCAGGGCCAGTATGGGTGTCGCTGGATGGCAAACCGGATTACACGTGCAAAAGCATACGGCACTTACGGAGAATGTTTTGGTTTTGCTTCATTTGTAGGTTATCTTTTGTCCGGAGAATATAATCCGCATCATAAATGGACATATTATTACAGTTTTGAAGATGCAGGTGGTCTGAAAGTCGGTGATATTCTGCGTGTGGATTTCCAAAAAAATAACAAACATTACACACACAGCGCTATTGTTTACTCTGTAACGGATGATGAAATTCTTTTTCTTCAGGTTTCCGGAAGTAATTATAATAAGATCAGTGTTGGCGCAGGATATATGGATGGATATCACAACAATCCCAAAACAATGGAAGAACTGATGAAGATACACAGCCTGAAAATCTGCCGCTCTCCCCTGAATGCTCCGGAAGCGGGTCAGTAAAAGCCTTCATATTCATATTTTGAACAAAAAAAGTCCCGGACATTTGTCCAATGTCATTTAGATAATGACACTGAGCAACAAGCAAAGAAGACTGACTGCCATAAAACGGTGGTCAGTTCTTCTATTTGGAGGAAAGAATCAATTTA
>Ga0265298_10002418_pt1 | contig 25996 bp, 16 predicted proteins | sample AusTroGonzalo_MG_3_FD_193486 | JGI IMG/M metagenome (GOLD analysis project Ga0265298, IMG submission 193486) | Bovine rumen microbial communities from tropical cattle in Woodstock, Queensland, Australia - Gonzalo_01 | ecosystem: Host-associated > Mammals > Digestive system > Stomach > Rumen ...
GAATACGACGTTCGTCCGCTGGTGTACGAGTACATCATCCTCGCCATCCCGATGCACCGCGTGCATCCCGAAGGCCAGTGCAACCCCGCCGTGATCGAGATGCTCAACTACGGAGAGGATTCCACTGAGGAGGAAGAAACCGACACCGTCGACCCGCGCTGGGCCGCTTTGAAAGACATAGATTTGAACGATAAATAAACAATTGGTAATTAACTAGTTAAAATAACAAAGAAATGGCACATCCTAAAAGAAGACAGTCTCATACCAGAGGCGCTAAGAGAAGAACACATTACAAGGCTGAAACCCCGAACGTGACCATCGATCCCACCACCGGCACCATGCACGTGATGCATCGTGCTTACTATGTGGACGGCGACCTGTACTACAGAGGTCAGCTGGTCATGGCCGCCAAGCAGTGATTGCTGGCGCGTGAACACGGCTCCAACGTGGACGGGATAGGGCGATTTGTACCCTGATGGGATAAAAAATTGGAAAAATTTCCAAAAAAATGTCCAAAAGTGTGCCGTGAATGAAAATAATGCTTATCTTTGCATCAGTTTTCGATGTGAGAGCATTTAGAAAAAATAACGTCGGATTTTTTTCATAATCTTTATATTGTTTTTCCCCTCCTTTTTCCCCATCAGGAGGGGTTTTTTGTATGTATTACTCAGGTGCTTGCCAGAAATAGTGGGCGTCATGGGTGTGAATCTCTCGCTTGCTGGAACCTTCCTCTTCATCAGAGGGCACTAACTTGACATATACTGAGCCAGTATTTCGGTATCGGCTTTCTGGATTGAAGCGGTTTTTCGTGATACACTCGATGTAATATAGGTTCTTTGCCATATAGTTTTCCAAATAGTATTCCTTGGTTTGCTGGCTTTCGTGGTTCCAGTTGGCATCCTCGTTAAGCACCAACGGGCGACCGTCGATAAGTCGCTCGCGTACTTCGGCGATACCCAACAAAGTGCCGTTTTCGTCCATGACATAGGCATTGAATGTTGGGTCAACCCATATCCATTTCTTCAATTGGGATGACCAGACCACATTAATCACATGACAATCCTGGTCATTGGGGTCTTTGGGCATACAAGTCACATAACGCGAACAAAAGCCCATCGACAAATACATTTCGTTTAAGGCAATGGCCAGATGCCTACAATTCACGCCCTTGCCAGTCGATTTGTGGTAATTGTAAATGTCAATTGCATCAAACTCACAAAGCGCATAATTTCCGCCGTCGTGACGGATGGAATCATGAACAAAACGAAGAATGTTGAGGATCTTTGAGATTTCGTCACCATCGCCTGCAACCTCATCCAACGAGAAAAACTCCCTAACTTGCTTCAAGCAAGCATCATCCGCCGGTTGGTACACGAATCGTGGCAAGGAATCCGTGACCTCTTTCGCATAAGGAGCCGAGTTCTTCAATATCGACAAATGATCATATTGTTCAATCTGTTTCAGTAGAGCCTTGAATTTCTTTTCGTTGCGGATGAAGTCGAAATCCGAGTCGTTTTTCATGTTGGCATAGTCCTTATAACCCAAGGCTATGGACGTTTCCAAAGCACTCAAAGCAGGTTTCTTTTGGTGAGAGAGGGAGTAATTACATGCCAGATTATAATAGGTGTTTGCCTTGTATGAAGCTAAGGATTGGTTGATTTGTTCGCGTGATTCATCGTATTGCGAACCGTTAAACGCCGTTGTCGTATCTAAAAAGTGAATCAAATCGGTCAAAGGTTGGATGGTCAAATCGTATTGCCCGCTGTCGTAATAGGTCCGATATTGTTTTTCGTATTCCGATAGTTTCTCATAGTACTTTTCAAGTGATTGAGCTTTGGCAAAAGAGGCCGTGAGAGCAAACATACTTAATGCTATTACCCTGAGAACAAAATGCTTGATGTTCATAATGGCTTGATTTTGTACAAATACAACGGCGGCAGTATATTTTTATTATCTTTGCGGACAAATTCGAATCAACAAACAAACACATAACACAATGAAAAAAGTTCTCTCATTAATTGCGGCGCTGGTGCTGACCACTATGGTGGCCCGCGCCGACGAAGGCATGTGGCTGCCCTATGCCCTCAACGGACAGAACCTTGCCGAAATGCAAGCCATGGGTTGCCAGCTCACGGCCGAACAAATCTTCAGCTTCAACCAACCCAGTATCAAGGACGCCATTGTTCAGTTTGGTGGCGGCTGCACGGGCGAGATTATCTCTCCCGAAGGCCTGCTGCTCACCAACCACCACTGCGGCCTGAGCTATGTGCAGAAACACTCGTCCATCGAGCACGACTATCTTACCGACGGCTTCTGGGCCAAGAGCAAGGGCGAGGAATTGCCCAACGCAGGCCTATCCGTCTTATTCTTAAATAAAGTGGAAGACGTGACCGAGGAAGTGCTGAAAGGCGTCACCGCCCAGACCACTGAGGCCGAGCGTGATGAACTCATCGCCAAAAACGGCCGCGCCCTCGCCAAGGAACGCAAGGGCGACCGTAACGTGCGTGTCGAGATTGTGCCTTTCTACAGTGGTAATCAATACATCCTCTTTGAGTATGATGAATACAAGGATGTGCGCCTCGTGTGCTGTCCGCCTTGGGGCATCGGCAAGTTTGGTGCCGACACCGACAACTGGACCTGGCCGCGCCACAAAGGTGACTTCAACATTTTCCGTGTCTATACCGCCCCTGATGGCAGCCCTGCCGAGTATAGCGCCGACAACGTCCCGATGAGGAGCAAGTGGTACCTGCCTATTAATTTAGGTGGCGTGAAGCCTGGCGACTATGCCATGATTCTCGGCTATCCTGGCTCGACCGACCGTTATTCCACCTCCTACACCGTGAAGAACGTCATCGAGGAAGAAGGTCCAGCCATCATCGACTGCCGCACCACCAAGCTCGAGAACTATCGCAAACACATGGACGCCGACCAAGAGGTGTTCATCATGTATGCCTCCAAGCAGGCCAGCGTGTCGAACTACTGGAAATACTACATTGGTCAGGTGAAGCAACTGAAACGCAACCACGTCTATGATCGCCGTCTCGCTCAAGAAGAGGACTTCGTGAACTGGGTGAACGCCGACCCGCAACGCAAGGCCGAGTATGGCGACATCTTCACGGGCATCAAAGCCAAGTGGGACATTCTCGACGAGATACAGAAATCATTTGTATATCATCGCGAGGCTGGATGGAACGGTGGCGAGGCCGTCGCTTTCAGCCGCAGGTTCATGCGCATCAACAAAATGTTTGAGGACAAGGCCGACAAAGCCGACATCCAGGCCGCTGCCGAAGCGATGCAACCTGCCGTGGACGCCTTCTTCAAGGACTACTCCATGCCGCTCGACCAAGACGTGACCACCGCCTTGTTGGCTTTGTTCTACAAAAACAACAAAGTCAACCTCATGCCGAGCGAAATTCTGCGTATCGGCATGGAAAACGGTGGCGATTTCAGCGCTTATGTGGCTAAGGCCTTCGAAAAATCCATCTTCACCGACAAGGCTCGTCTGGAGAAGTGGATACAGAAGCCCAAAGCCCTTGACAAAGATCCCATCTACGCCCTCGCGATGAACATCATCGACTCGTACCAAGAGCTGTATGCCCGCTATGAAGAAGCCCAGAACCTTGGCAACCAAGGCGAGCGCCTCTACATGAAGGGCTTAATGGAGATGCAGAGCGACCGCAACTTCTACCCCGACGCCAACTTCACCATGCGTCTTACCTATGGCACCGTGGAGCCATACAAGGCCGCCGATGCCGTCAACTACAACTACTACACCACCATGGACGGCGTGATGGCCAAGTACGTACCTGGCAACTGGGAGTTCGACATCCCGCAGGATGTGCGCGACCTCGCCAACAACCATGACTATGGCCGCTATGCCAACGACAAAGGCGAACTAGTCGTCAACTTCATCACCACCAATGATATTACAGGAGGTAACTCGGGTAGTCCCGTCATCGACGGCGAGGGCAACCTCATCGGTCTGGCCTTCGACGGCAACTGGGAGGCCATGAGCGGCGACCTCAGCTTCGAGAACAAGGTGCAGCGCACCATCTGCATGGATGCCCGCTATCTGCTCTGGTGCATCGAGAAGGTGGGTAAGTGCCAGAACATCATTGATGAGCTGGTGATTAAATGAGTAGAGGCTTCATAAAAGAAGGTGACCAAGAAGAGATTCCGAGGGTGCCGCCGAGGGCATACCTGCCGGAAGGCGTGCCCAACTATGTCACAAAAGAAGGCCTTAACGCGCTCAAAGAGGAATTGAAAAATCTTGAAGCAGAGCGCGTCAAGGCAGGTGACAACTACATCGTGGTCAATTTCCTTGATGCCACAATCAAGCTGCTCGTCGATCGTATCAACAGCGCTGTGGAGGTCGACTTTCCCAAGGCTAAGGACACGGTGAGCTTTGGCGCATGGGTGCGCTACAACGGTCGTGTGGTGCGCATCGTGGGGGTGGATGAAGCCGACGTGAACAAAGGCCTCATCTCATTCATTTCGCCTGTTGCCAAGTTGTTGATGGGGAAGAAGGCAGGAGACGTTATTGAACTGAAAGGTTCAGAAAAGATCGTGTTGGAGGAAGTGTCGTTTAATCCGATGACAACTACCCAGATTGTTCATGACAAGTCCGTCAAGACCTTAACAACAACAGAAAGACGCCCCAAAAGAATCATCGAAGAGAAACCCGAACCGAATACGCAGACTCCAGTCGTAGAAAACGATGTCGTCGACATGCCAGCCCAAGTGGAAGTCCTACGCCGATTTGAGCCCGAAGTGAATCCCACTGAATTTCTGCCCATCGTCAACGAGCGAGGCAACATCGTTGGGCGGGCGATGTATGTGGAATTGCACCAAGGTAATAAGATGCTGCATCCTGTCGCGCATCTGCATGTCATTAATGGCAAGGGTGAGACCATAGGGCGTTATTGGTGGCATGTGGCCTTTGGCGACACCCCAGAGAAGACCCTCAAGCGGAAGATGACGGAAACACTGGGATTAACGGGCGTGAATCCGAAGTTGAAAAGACAATATATAAGGGAGAGCAAGACCGAGAAGGAGCTTGTTTACGTATTTACGGTTGTTTCCGATGAGGATATGCCCCTTACCCCTGAAGAGAAGGAGTATGAGGATCTTTTTGCAAAAGATTAAAGTCGGGAAAGCGGCTGCTCTCCCGACTTCTTATTGTAACATCAACAAGCTATTACCTGTCGATAGTCTGGATGGCCCATTCGTGAGCCAATCCTGAGCTGACGGCTTTGGTGATGACGTAGAGCTCTTGGCCGTTGGAGTGGGCGAAGACGAAATAGGGTTTGGCATCAAAGATGTCATAATTCTCGCTGTTGGTGACACAGTAGTCCTCTAACCTGATTTTTTCCTTGTAGGCCAGGTTGTCGGAGTTGTAGACGTAGACGTTGGGGTCGGCGACTTCGTCGTACCAGCTGTTGTAGGCTTTGGTCACGAGGTAGATTTCATGATTGAGGTCGAGCTGGTCGAGCCAGTTGATGCTGCCATATTGGCTTTGGAACTGGATTTTGCCGTTGTAGATCATATCCGAGCCTTGAATCTCGCTGGTTCTGAGCACTGTGCCGGCGCGGGTGAAGAGGCGTTCGCCGCTTTCATCGAACCACAGGTCGCCGCCCATGCTGTAGTCGCCGTGATAGGGCGAGTCGTAGAGGTATCGGGCTGTGCCTTCCTGGATGTCGTATTTCTCGATGTCGTCGGGCGAGAGGCCGTTGTCGGCACCATAGATGAATTTCCCATAAGGATGCAGCTTGGCTTTGGTGCCGGCATAGATGGAGTTGCCTGTGTGCTGGGTCACGGATGCGTTGTTCTCGCTGGCGTTGAGGCAGAAGATGCGCGCCCACTGGTCGCGGCGGGGGAACACATAGGTCCAGCCGCTGTTGGTCAGCACGATGTCGAGAGCGTCGCAAGAGACTGAATTAGTGGTGAGCACCGTCTCAGTCATCAGGTCGACGTAGGTGACGTGGGCATCGTGACCCGCCGCCGCTTTGGTGCCGTCGGGCGAGATGGAGACGCAGGTGGGCGTGTAGGACAACGCCACCGAGCTCAGCTCACGGGTGTCGGGGTGATAGATGTTGAGTGTTGCGTCGCCGGCCACATACACCAGCAGGTTGGTGGCTTTCGAGTACTCGGCATCCACCACATCGTTGGGCAGCATAAACTTTTTCTCCAGGACAATCGGCACCGTATCCACTGTGCCGTCGATGGTGATGTACAGCTCGGGCTTCGTTACCGTAAGCAGGTTCTCGCGGTCGATGCTGACGTTGACGTTGGCGTGCTGCATCATCGTAATCTGTCCCGAGGTGGGACTGACGCTGATGAAGCTGCTTGAAGTCGCTATGGAATACTCTATTGTCGTGTTGCCGTAGTTGTTGATACGCAGGACGTTGTTGTTAATGTTCTCAGGGAAGAACAAAGCCTCGGGGAGGGTGTAATCAGTGTAGTCTTCGGGCAGACCAATCAGTTTCACCTTTTTGTTGTCGTAGGCTGTGCTGATGTAGAGAAAGTCCTCTATGATGGTCATCGGGTCGTTGAGCGTGGAGCAAAGGGTGAGTATCACAGGCTCGCCTTCTGCAATGCTGCCTGATGAGGGGTAGGCCGTAACCCATTCGTAGGGGAAGTTGACGAACAGGTCTCTGCGCTCAGGGTTGTCGGTGCTTATGGTGAGGGTGACGGTGTCGTTACCTTTGAAGACCAGCGTGTCCGCTGATACCGACAGCTTGTACTGTATGGGGTCTTTGCCGCAGCTGGCCAGCAGTAGGGTGGCCGCGACGAGGAAGAACAGATGTTTCAACTGTTTCATGACGATGTTGTTGTTGGCGTTCTATAACAGGATTACCATTCGATGCCCACTCTGAGGCCGATGCCCGAGGGGTTGATTTGGCGTTCCACCACCTCGTGGTGGTAATAGCCTTGGGCATCCTCCCATTGCTCGTTGTAGGTGCGGGTGATATTGCCGTAATAGGTGCCGGTGAGCAGGATGCTGACGGCGAAGTCGCGTTTCGAGGCGAAGCGTACGCCGGCGGCCAAGTCGACGTAGGCTCCGATGTCATCGTTGACGTAGGAACCCGCGCGCAGGCTGATGAGGGGGCTGGCGACGCTGCGGGGCAGGAAGAGGTAGCGGATGTTGGCGTAAATCGGCACGAAGTTGTAGTCGCGGTTCCACTCGAAGGCGATACCTGCGCCTGCATAGAGGTGTTCGTTGAAATAGGCGCCGTGAGTGGTCGACAGCTGCACGGTGGCCGGCATGTTCTTGTCGAAGTGCCACAGGGTGTTGCCCAGCTCCACGAAGCCTTGGTAGCCGCTCGGGATACGCACTCCGGTGACTTCATCATTATTCTGCGCGAAAGCGCCGACGGCAAAGAGTGCCATCACGAAGGTCAAAATAATCTTTTTCATTTTCTTAGGGTTTAAAAGGTTGATAATTCTGTGCTCTAATTAATTAAGGTGTTGCAAAAATACTAATTATTTCGCAATAAAAAACGTGGACTTACTTCAAATTGGATAGGAGGCCTTGGACTGCCGACACTACAATTCTTCAGTAAAGCCCACGTGTTAGAAACACGCAGGCATTGGCTTACTGCTTGTAGTGTCATGAAAGTGTCCAAGTTTCCTAACCCAAGCAATTTAGCTAACGCTATTACATTTAATTCAATTCTCTTCTGGTTTATTTCTTCATTGGCGAGTGTTTGGTGATACTTTGTTTTTTCTTGTCGAGTGCAAAGATAGTCCTTTTTTCTATTGTACAAGAGAAAATAGAGGAAAAACTGTTTTTGTTCTTGTATTCTGTGATAGTTGTGGCGTGTCTTCGACACGCGGCTTGAGTGGTATAGGATGTCTTTGAGATCCCCACACTGCACTTCGTTTAGTGTAGGGTTAATAGGATGTCGTGTCTTCGACACGGGGTTTGTAGAGTATGGGGTGTCTTTTGGGTTCATTTGGGCTCTCATTTTGGTTTCACAACAACGATTCGGTAATTATTATAATTGTTTCTGTTTTTCGATGCAAAAGTAAGGATAAAGAATGCTTGTCAATAGGTTTTTGGGGCCTTCCGGAGATTTGTCCCTATGAATTTTTGGTTGTATGATTTCAAAATGCTGTTTTACAATATTTTGCAATTTTTAGTAATGAATTTTTGTCCATATGATTTTAGCTTCACCGGTACACTCCTATTATTATTGAACCACCCTTCGGCGTCTTTGATGCCGTTGGTGATGTTGAGGTGGTAACGCCCCCGCTTTAAGTTACTCACTTATCCAAGTATTTTAAAACAATGTCAAGAATCTCGTCACCGAATAGTTTCATCTTTCTGTGGCCAATACCTTTTACTTCTTTCAATTCAGACAATGTGACGGGTTTTGCCTGGGCGATAGCTTTTAATGTAGTATTGTGTGCGATAGTAAAAGCAGGAACATCGGCATCTTGTGCCTTTTGCAGTCGCCAGGCCGACAATGCCGCATACAACGGATTCCCATCCATGACGTCATCTTTGATCTCCACCTTTTTCTTGCTCCCCTTCTCCTTTTCAATGGCACTCATGGACTTGGTCTTTTGGTACGCCATGACGGTGAAACCGTTTTTGCAGGCCTCCAGACAACCGGTTTTCATGGTGATGTCTTCTTGAAGCAGTTTCAAGGTTTCGCTGAGTTGCTCGTTGACGGCTTGGTTGTCAGTCTTGAAAGGCAAGTCGAATAGTCCGTCAGCGATGGTCTTCAGATGTTCGTTGAAGTAGGCCACACCTTTTATTAATCGTTCCTGCAGGGTGGGATTTTGTTCGCATGTTTGGGTCTCTTCATGGAGTTTTCTGATTTGGCTTTCGAACTTTCGACCAACACAACAGAGCTCCTCGTATATGTTGTTACGTCGTTGTGAGATGTCGCGTATTATCAAGTCTTCAAAAAGGGAACTGTTGGCATAGATTATTTTTGTTAGTCGGCCAAAATCTCTATAAACGCCCTCGAAATCAATGAGTTCAAGCATGGTTTCCAGCTCATACTCGTGGCGCAACTGGTCAACTTTTTCCTGTGTGGGCTCTTTTTCGGGCAGATGCTCCACAAACTGGTCGACGGAATTGTCGTTAACTAAGGCACTGGAGGTGATGCGCGTCTTCAGCACAAGGCCTTCCAATGAAGTGCAGCGGCTGAGGGCAACATACACCTGTCCATGGGCAAAAGCTTGTCCCGCATCCACGATGACTTTGTCAAAGGTCAGGCCTTGGCTTTTGTGTATGGTGACCGCCCAAGCCAAACGCAGTGGTATTTGTGTGAAACTGCCGATTTCTTTCTCTTCAATATCTTGATTCTCAGCGTTGATGGTGTACTCCATATTCTGCCATTTCAGCTTTGGGACCATAATATGCTCCCCTTCGCTTTCCACAGTGACGGTGCCCTCGTCTTCATCATAGCCCACCAGCCGTCCGATTTTTCCGTTATAAAAGGCTTTCTCAGGATTTGGATCGTTTTTGACAAACATCACCTGCGCCCCGACTTTGAGCACCAGTTCTTCCTTGGTGGGGTAGGTGTTTTCTGGGAAGATACCATGGACCTCTGCTTTGAAAGTCAGTGGTTTCTCCTTGATGGCCTCCAGTTTCGACGTGTTGATTTGGTCGGCTTGGTAGTTGTGGGTAGTCAGGGTGATGTAGCCTTCATCACTTTTGGGAACGAAATCCGCCTTGAAGCGTGTGTTGAGTAGGCGAATGCAATCGGCATCCATGCGGTTGTTGCGCACCTTGTTTAATAAGGTGATGAAGTCCTCGTCGTGCTGGCGGTAGATGTGCTCCAACTCCACGCAGATGTAAGGCGCTTTTTTCAGCACCTGACTACCGAAGAAATAAGGTGTGTCATAATAAGGTGATAGCAATTCCCATTCTTCGGGCTTGGCCACAGGAGCCAGCTGGTGAACGTCACCAATCATCAACAGTTGCAGACCGCCGAAGGGTTTCTGCGAGCGGCGCACTCGGCGCAGCACAGCATCAATGGCATCCAAGACATCGGCACGTACCATGCTGATTTCATCAATGATGAGCAGGTCGAGGCTGCGCATCAGGTTGATTTTCTTCTTGTTGAGTTTTTGAAGCTGTGCTGCTAATGACTTGGCTTTCCCTCCCATGTCATTCCCTCGGGAATCTATGGGAGGGAAAGGAGTTCTTTTGAGAGCGTTTTCGGGTAATTGTGGTCCAAAAGGCAGCTGGAAGAACGAGTGAATCGTTTGTCCGCCCGCATTGATGGCAGCCACGCCCGTGGGTGCCACCACGACCATTCGCTTGTAGGTTTTCTGCGGCAAGTTTTTCAGGAAGGTGGTTTTTCCCGTGCCCGCCCGTCCCGTGAGGAAGATGTGCGAGTCGGTGAAGAGCACCAGCTCCTCCACAAAGTCAAGTTTCTGGTTGACAAAAGTTTGCTGCGCCATGCTTTCTATCGTGTTCAATTGGCTAAAATAAGGAATATTTTTCATTTTTGTACTTTTTGTGCCGCAAAAATGCAAACCCTGTCAAAACAAAACCGTTGAACAAACGTTTGTAGTCGACAGTAATCGTTTGTTGTCGTTTGCTGTCGGGTAAATTTTTTAAAATCAACAAAATACGAACAAATTGATAATTAAGCGGTTTCCAATCAAACATTTTACTATTTTTGTAGGCTCTAATGAAATGTCATTAAAACTATATCCTATGAAAAAAGTATTCACCGCAATTGTGGCCTTGGCTCTTGTTTTCTCCTTCGGGAAAGCCAACGCCTGCACTAACTTCCTGATTACCAAAGGTGCCTCCACGGATGGCTCCTGCATGATTTCCTATGCTGCCGACAGCCATGTGCTTTACGGCGAGCTCTACCATTATCCCGCCACCGACTGGCCGGCGGGCGCCATGCTCGATGTCTATGATTGGGACGGCGGTATGTTCCGTGGCCAAATCCCACAAGTGGCACATACCTATAACGTGGTCGGTAACATGAACGAATGGCAGTTGGCCATTGGTGAAACGACCTACGGCGGTATCGAGAGCCTCTGGGAGGGTCCCGGCATTATTGACTACGGCAGCTTGATTTACATCACCTTGCAGCGCGCCAAGACCGCCCGCGAAGCCATCAAGTGCATGGGCGAATTGGTAGCCAACTACGGCTACGTCAGCGAGGGCGAGTCGTTCAGCATCTGCGACACCGAAGAGTGCTGGATTCTCGAAATGATCGGCAAAGGCAAGCATAACAAAGGTGCCGTTTGGGTGGCTCGCCGCATCCCCGACGGCTATGTGAGCGGCCATGCCAACCAGGCCCGCATCACCACCTTCCCCTTGGCCTCGCGTAAGTGCAAGACCAGCATTACCTTCAAGAACATCGACAAGCTCCTGAAAGACCCCAACATCGACTGCGTCTATGCTGATGATGTCATCAAGTTTGCCAAGGAAGCGAAACTTTACAATGGTCCCGACGAGAAGTTCTCGTTCTCCGATGTCTACAACCCCGTGACCTTCGACGGCGCCCGTTTCTGCGACCTGCGCGTATGGGCCATGTTCAACAAGGTGACCGACAATATGAAGGATTATTGGGGCTATGCCACGGGTCGCGACATCAAACGCGCCCAACCTTACACGGCTGGCATGTGCCAGACCCCTGACAATTTCCCGAGTAACCGTATGCCCCTTTGGGTGCAGCCCAACAAGAAGGTCAGCGTACTCGACATGATGGACTTCATGCGTGACCATCTCGAAGGCACTGAGCTCGATATGTCGCAAGACGTGGGCGCAGGCCCGTTCCACTGCCCTTACCGTTGGCGTCCTATGGAGTTTGAAGTGAACGGTCAGCGTTATATACATGAGCGCACCACTGCCACCCAACAGACGGGCTTCAGCTTCGTCGCCCAAAGCCGTGGCAATTGGGAATGGCCCATCGGCGGCATCATTTGGTTTGGTGTCGACGACACCGACAACACCGTCTATTGTCCTATGTACACTTGTATGACCGAAATTCCCGAGTGCTTCCGCGAAGGCAATGGCTCGATGAGCGAATGGTCGGAGACTTCCGCTTTCTGGACCTTCAATCAGATGAGCAACTGGGTTTACACCAAATACGACTATATCCACCCCGAAATTCGTAAACGTCAGCGCGAGCTGGAGACCAACTGGGTGGAGAAGGAAATCCCCGCTTTGGATGAACGCGTCAATACCATCAAGGGTAGAGAGGCTCAGATTAGGGAATTGACTGAATTCTCTTGCAACCAAGCTTCCAAGATGACTTTGATGTGGAAGAATTTCTACCATGAGCTGTTCATCAAGTACGTGGACGGTAATATAAACACCGCCCAGCCCGACAAACCTGGGCAGAAATACACGCCCATCAAGAGCGAGCACCCGAAATACAGCGACGAGTACTACCAGATTCTCATCGAAAAGACGGGTGACAAGTATAAGGCTTATTAAAATATTTGAATCATAATAAATTACAATTAATCAATCAATGAAAAAAGTATTAGGAATCATCGCGATGGCCATCCTCGTTTCGGTGGGTCGCGTGTATGCCGATGAAGGCATGTGGCTCCCGATGTTCGTCGAGCGCCTGAACTATGTTGACATGCAGAAAATGGGTCTTCAGTTGACCCCTGAAGAGTTGTACAGCATCAACCACAGCAGTCTGAAAGATGCTATCGTGGGTCTCGGCAGCGATGCCATGCCGCGTGGCTTCTTCTGCACGGGTGAAATCGTCAGCGAGCACGGTTTGTTGTTCACCAATCACCACTGCGGCTACGGTGCCGTGCAAAAACTCAGCTCTGACCAGCACGACTACCTTCGCGATGGCTTTTGGGCCAAGAACTACGGCGAAGAATTGCCTGCTCCTGAGATGACTGCCAGTTTCCTTATCCGCATGGAAGATGTGACCAAGGACATCCTTGGCGTTGTCACTGATGACATGGATTACATGGATCAGCAGGCTGCCATCCGCAAGAAGATCAAGGAATTGGAAACCGGTGCCTCGGAGAACGGCAAATACAACCCCGTCATCAAGGGCTTCTTTGAGGGCAACGAATACTATATGTTCGTTTATCAGGTGTTCCCAGATGTGCGTCTCGTGGGTGTGGCCAACTCGTCAATCGGCAAGTTCGGCGGCGACACCGACAACTGGATGTGGCCTCGCCACACCGGTGACTTCAGCATCTTCCGCGTTTATTGCGACAAGGACGGTAACCCCGCTGCTTACAGCAAGGACAACGTGCCGCTGACGCCCAAGCACCACCTCCCCATCAGCCTTGATGGCGTGCAGAAGGACGACTTCACCATGATTTGGGGTTTTCCGGGCACTACCGAGCGTTACATGTCAAGCTATGGCATCGACTATAATGTGGATACTTTCTATCCCACCATCATCGACATTTTCGGCAAGCAGCTCGAAGTAATGGAGGAATACATGAAGGTGGACGACCACATCAACCTGATGTATGCCGACAACCATGCCAGTCTGGCCAACACCTGGAAGAACTTCATCGGACAATGCAAGATGCTCCGCAAGAATAAAGTAAGCGAAGCCAAGGTCGCTTTGGAGAATGACTTTACCAGATGGGTCAATGACAACAACAAGACTGAATACAAAAACGCTCTTCCGAATTTGAAAGCTGCCTATAATAACATGGGTAACGTGGCCAAATACGTCTATTATCCCAACTTTATTGCCAACGTTGGTCCTGCTGGTATCGCTAGCCAGTTTGCCGCCTACTATGAGGCCTACATGGGCAAGGACAAGGATGCCGAAGCCATGTCGCTGATGATGCTGCAACAGATGGATGTGGATGCACTCTTTGCCGAGACTGACCCGCAGGTGGAGAAGAAGACTTTCGCTGAAATGCTGAAGACCTACAAGAACGCCTTCAAGGCCGATGAGTTGCCTGAGATTTACACCATCATCGACAAAAAGTTTAAGGGCGATATTGACGCTTTTACCGAGGAGGTCTACGCCAAGTCTATCTTTGCCACGCCTGAAAGCATCAAAGCTTTCTTAGCCAAACCTAACCCCAAGAAGATTGGCAAGGACTATGCTTATATCATGAACACCTCAATGATGGAGGTCATCATGAACAACGTTCCGACCTATCGTCAGGCTATGCAAGCCATCAGCGAGAACGACCACATCTTCGTGAAGGGTCTGCGCGAGTACTATGCCGCCACCCAGCCCGAGAAGAGTCTCTATCCCGATGCCAACTCCACCATGCGTATGAGCTACGGCTCGGTGCAGGACTATATGCCCGCCGACGCTGTGCATTACGACTATGTGTGCACCGCCAACGGTATTCTTGAAAAGTATGTGCCCGGTGACTATGAGTTTGACGCTCCTAAGGGCCTCATCGACCTTATTGAGAAGAAGGATTTCGGTGCATACGCTGACGACAATGGCGAACTTATCGTGTGCTTCCTCTCGACCAATGATATCACTGGCGGCAACTCAGGAAGCCCAATCATGAACGGCAAGGGCGAACTCATCGGCTTGGCCTTCGACGGCAACTGGGAAGCCATGAGCGGAGACGTCAACTTTGAGCCTAAATTGCAGCGCACCATCAACGTGGACATCCGTTACGTGCTGTTCATCATCGACAAGTACGCTGGTGCCACCAACCTCATCAACGAACTCGACATCCGCAAGGGCGAACCCAAGCCGCTGCGCGTGGAAGAGGAAAATAACTAATCGGTGATTTTATTGGAATCAATTGTAGAGACGTGGCGCGCTACGTCTCTACAATTTTTTTGTATTTTTGCGTCATTATTGTAACGATATGCGTAAGCGTCTTTGGTTGATAGGGTTATTCTTCTTTGCCGTCATTCTAGCGCAAGCTCAAAATGACACGGTATTGTTTTCTGCCCAAGGCGGATTTTACGACAATGTGTTCGCTTTGAGGCTCAGCAATACCAATCCGCAAAACCATATCCGTTACACCATCAACGGAAATAGCCCTACCCCGCAGTCACCACGTTATGAAGGAGCCATGACGTTGAATGCGCGGATGTATTCCAAGTCGAACATCTACACCATCGTCAACACGATACCGTCTCAGTTTTATCTGCCCAACGACGTGAAACGCGGCATTGTCATCCGAGCGGCGGTGTTCGACGAAAATGACAGTTGCGTGAGTCAAGTCGTCAGCAACTCCTATTTCATTCGTTCGCTGGGTTGTGACCTGCATGACCTGCCGGTATTGTCGATTATGGCCGATTCCTTGTCGCTGTTCGACTATGAGACGGGCATCTTCGTGCCTGGCATCAACTACGACCCAGCCGACTCGACCCACACGGGCAACTTCAAGATGAGGGGAGACGACTGGGAGCGACAGATCAATATGGAGTTCTACGAGCATGACAACACGGGTATCAACCAGCTGTGTGGCATGCGCACGCACGGCAATGCATCGCGTTGGTTCCAGCAGAAAGGCCTGAAGCTCTTTGCCAGGGAAACATATGGTAAGAAGCATTTCCTGTTCCGGTTTTTCAAGGACTCGCCTGTCGTCAAGTATAAGAATTTCTGTTTGCACCCGTACCGTTGCAGCAACTGGCTCCAGATGGGCGGAACCGACTATCTGTCGCAGACGGTGGCCGGCAAGCTGAACATCGACGCGTTGTCGGTAAGGCAGGTCGTCTTGTTTGTCAACGGCGAGTTTTGGGGCATCTATACCTTAGAGGAGGCCGCCGACGAGCATTATCTGAAGGAACACTACAATGCCGATCTCGATAGCATCGCCATCGTCAAGTACTGGGGCGTGCCCAATTATGGCGACATCAACGAGTGGCGTAGCTTCTATTCGTTCATGTCGCATGCCGACCTGACCCAACCAGAGGACTCAGCTTATGCATACGAGCACATGGATGTGCCTTGTTTCATTGACTATATCCTGTTGGAGACCTTTACAGCGAATCTGGACTGGCCGAGCAACAATGTTAAAATCGGTCAATTGGCACCAGGCAGGCCTTTCCGGATGATGTTTTACGATGGCGACGGCTGTTTCTCGCGGGTCGAGTATCAAGCGCTCGACAATGCCCTTCACCACGAAGGCAACAGCATGGTACTGAGCCGTTTTTTGGAAAACAAGGATTTTAGATTCCAGCTTTGCAAGCGTTACAATGAGCTTTCACATACCTATTTTAGTTACGATTTCATGAAATCGGTGTTGGAGGAATACCGCCAACTTGTTGAAGGTGAGGTTGAGGACCAATACAATCGGTTCCATTATCCATGGAGCATGAATCGATGGTTTACGGATATGGAGAAAGCTGACGAGTTTATGCGTCAACGCCACGAGTATTTTAGGGAGGAACTCAAGGATTATCTTGCCGTTGGGGAGTCGACCTCTGTGGCCGTGTCATGCTATCCCAATCCTTTCACTAACGAGATTCGTTTGCGTTGTCAGTCAAACGGTTTCAAAGGGGAAGAAGTGGCCATCTATGATGTTTTGGGAAGAAAGGTCTTTTCTGAAACATGTGGAGCCGAGGAAGTTACGCTCAAGCCTAACTTGCCTGAAGGCGTGTATGTGTTGAAAGTGGGTGCCTTCACACAGCGCATCGTGCGCTATTGAGGTTGCTCTACGCTGATCACACCTCGGCTGATTTTGTCGTTGATGATCCATTGGGCATCGGCATGGAGCTGCTCCTCAAAGGTTCGACCTTTTGCGGCTGCTTTCTCCTTGATGGATTGCACCGAAGCTGGTTTGCTGAGCAGTTCCTGTTCCATCTCGCGCACCCATTCTTCGATGGTCTTCTGTGCGTTTCTTCGCTGCTCGTCTTCGGCAAAATTACTCAAGTCAATCACGCCTCTGTTGATTTTGTCGTTAATCATCCAGCGGGCATCGGCTTCAAGTTGTTGTTCAAAAGTCCAGCCTTTTGCTGCGGCTTTCTCCTTGATTGCCTCTACGGAAGCAGGTTTTCCCAATAGGGTCTGTTTCATATCAGCCACAAGACTGTTCACATAGTTTTCTTTGGAAACTACATCTTGCTCGTCGCGCATCAGCGGCCGCCCGTTGAGGATATTTTGCGCTTCCATCTTCAGGATGTTGTCCAAGCTGGTGTTGTGAAGGATGGTCTGGCATTGTAGATTAATCATCCAGTCGGGATCTTTCTTGATATCTTTGATGGCCAGATATTCAGGGATTTTCGGGTTTCTGGCTGTGGGGATGCTGTCGCCAGCCAGTTCAGGGAAGTAGTACTCGAGATTACGATTGATGAGGGTGTTCGATTGCTGCCAAAGCTGACTTCTGAGTTCAAGGCCTTCCGGGTCGGACAGCGTGTCGATGGCCGACACGAAGACACTGTCGTGGCGCAGGCTGTCCATCAGTTGATTGCGGACGCCATGGACACGGTCGTCGCTGAGGCACAGGGTCATCAAAGCCCGCTCAACAAAGCCGTAGCTGACCTTATACATCTGGTTGCCTGTGGTAAACCAAACCACATAATCGGCATCCAAGAGACGCTGCAGGAAGTCAATTTCACCCACGCTTCTCTTTAAGGCATAGTCTTTACCATAATAAGCGGTAGAGTTGTAGAACCAGTAGTCGGTGTAGGAAAACAGGTCCTCAAACGGGACGAAGTAGTTCATGCGGAACAGGTAGGAGTTGCCGACAAACAGCACATCAGGCTTGACCGTGGTGGAATCGGACACGACGGTCACTTCGGCGTCCAGCAGCCTCTCGCCTTTGTGCGACACGGTGCGCCAAAGGTTCAAGGTGTTTTCGAGGTCATAGTCGCCGATCTTGGTCTGCACCGAGCTTTCTCGTAGCGGCCCGACCTTCAAGGTGCCCAGTTTCTCGTTTTTCAGGCTGCCCATGAAACGGAACAGTGAGTCGGCGGCGATGACCGAAGAGAAGCTCCAATGCGCTCCCGACTGGGGAATGAGGATATAAGGCACAGTGTCGGCTTCCTTGATGCCTTGGAACCATTTCGTCATCTCGATGTAAGGGAAGTCGTACTCATCGAATTTTTTGGAATAATATAGCCTAGCATTAATGGTGGTGGTGTCGATTTGCCGCTTGGGCAGATGCTCGGGATAGAGGAAACCCTTTTCAGGCGCCATGAACATAAGGAACTCTTTGTCGTAGTCGTGGAGCACGCCTCTCAGCTTCCACATCAGGCGAGCCTCGCGGTCGTAGGTCGCCTTGGCTTCTTCGACGGTGGGCTGCCAGCGGTACATCTCTGTGCCGTAGTAGTCATTCACATTCTGCTGATAATAGAACCAGCCGTCTCTTCCAGGGATAATCTCTTCGTTATAGGTCTTGCGATAGAAGTCATAGAGATATTGGTTGTAAAGGCGGATGATGCTCTCGTGGAAACCGAAGTTTTGTGCGGCATAGGCTTCCATCTGTTGCTGGTATTTGCCTGAGACATAGCTCTCTTTGGTCAGCTCTGGCTTCTTGGCTTCGACCATAACGCCGACCAAATGCTTCAAGTCGAAAAGATGCAGATGCTCCTGCGCCATCGGCAAGAAGGCCAGGATGCCCAGCAGGGCGAAAAGCACTATGTCATATATCGTTTTCTTTTTCATTGCGTCAGAATCTGAAGTAGATAAACGGGTTGAAGTCGGACACCATCAGCGAGCCGATGGAGAGGATGAACAACAGGGCGGTCACGGCGAACATCACCCAGCTGCGCTTGACGGTATAGGTCTCGGCAAAGACGCGGTCTTGCAGCTTTTGCCCGCCTTTCAGCAAGGTGATGAAGGAGAACACGACGGCCAAGGTGAACACGGTCCAGAAATGGGCATCCAAGGCAAGCGCAGCTCCGCCCTTGAATGCGAACAAGGCCTGATAGAAAGCTCCAGCCTGCTGCACCCCGTCGGCACGAAACAGCACCCAACCCAGATTGACCACAAAGAAGGTCAGCAGCATAGAGGGCAGCTTGCCCATCTTGTCGAGCATTTTGGCCATGCCTAAACGATCGAAGATCTGGAAGAGGCCGTGGAAGGCACCCCACAGCACGAAGGTCCAGGCGGCACCGTGCCAGAAGCCCGAGCAGAGGAAGACAATGACGAGGTTGAGGTAAGTGCGTGCTGCGCCTTTGCGGTTGCCACCCAAGGGGATATAAAGGTACTCCTTCATGAAGGTGCCGAGGGTCATGTGCCAACGCCTCCAAAACTCGGTGATGCTTCGGCTGGTGTAGGGATTCATGAAGTTCTCGGGGAAGCTGAAGCCCATCATGCGGCCAAGACCGATGGCCATGTCGGAGTAGCCTGAGAAGTCGAAATAGATTTGGAAGGTGTAGGACAACATGCCTATCCATGCGGCTCCTGTCGAAAGACCGCTCCCCATGCCAAAGGCTTGGTCGGCGACTTGTGCCAAGGTGTTGGCAATCAGTACCTTTTTGGCTAAGCCGATGACGAAACGGTAGAAACCCGTCGTGCGGTCTTCCATGGTCGACTGTCGGCTGATGATTTGTGCGGCTACGCTGTTGTATCGCACGATGGGACCTGCGATGAGCTGCGGGAACATCATGATATACAGCACGTAATCGGTGAGGCTACGGCTGGGTTGCGTGGTGCCTCGATACACATCGATAGTGTAGGTGATGCTTTGGAAGGTAAAGAATGAGATGCCGATTGGCAAAGCCACTTCGCGCCATTTCACAGGCACATGATGCATCCAACCAAACAGAGCGTTGAGATTGTCGACAAAGAAGTTGGCGTATTTGAAATAGAGCAACAATCCCAAAGCCATGATAATGGATAGGGCGCACAAGAGTTTTTTCTTTGTGGTAGAGACGGTGCATGAACCGTCTGTACAATGATACATCGCCTTCACCAAGAAATAGTTGATAATACATTCTCCAATGAGCAGCAAGATAAAGTCAGGAGCGCCGTAGGCATAGAACACCAAGGAGGCGAGCAGCAGGGTATAGTTGCGGAAGCGTTGGGGCGTGACGAAGTAAGCCAACAGGAATATCGGCAAAAAGAACAAGAGGAATATGTTGCTGCTGAATACCATGATGCTCTTATTGTTGTTCTTGTTTTTGTTGTTCGTCCATCCAGATGGCGTATCGGGCGTGACCCCTCAACAGCGAGTCAAGGTCTCGGTGCTCTTCCTCGGCTTGCTTTCTGACGCTTTCGTACCATTCGGGTGCGCCTTTGATGCGTTCGATGGTCTCTTCGATGAGCTTCTCCATGCGTTGATGGTCGTGGTCGAGGAAGGCGAATTGTGCCGTCTCGCAGAAGCCGAACATGTAGTTGTAGGCATATGGCGCCGTGTTGATGACCATGACGAGGTCGGCTTCGTCAATCATCTTGTAGGCTTCCAGGTATTCCGACACCTTGCCTTTGAACTCAATGTCTTTGGTGATGACCTCGTCGTTGTATTTCCAATAGTCACAGCGGTTGAAGCAGTCCGCGAAGGCCGACTCTTGCAACTGGATGAAATAGCTGTCGCCAATCACGAGGAGGTTGGGCTTACGCAATGTGGTGTCGCTGATGGTCATGACGGGTTGGGGCAGGGCGGGTTTCCTAAGCGGGAACACGAGGTTCATCAAGTCTTCCAACTCGCCATCCTGCTTCGAATAGGTGGTTTGCAGGTTCTCGTCGAGGCAGACAATGTGCGGCATTTCCTGCCCGATGAGGCTCTCAATCTTTCTCAGTATCGAGTCGGCCACGAAGGGGATGGTGCTCTCAGCCCAATGGGTGCCATATTGCGAATAAAGCGGATATTCCGTCTTGCCTTTCAGCGACTTGAAATAGCTTAGGAAGTCGATGTTTGGGATGTCGTTTTCTTCAAAGAGTTGGGTGTAGTAATCCTGCACGCAGAAAGACATGATGGAGTCGCGGTAACTTTGCGGCATATATTCGGGGAAGACCCAGGTTTTGGAAGGCGCCTCCACGAAGAGGAACGCCGTGTTGTGCTTCTTTAAGCTGTCTATGAGCACCAAGGTCTTTTCGACGTCTTTTTGTGCCCTATATTTAAAATAGTCTTCCGAGCCGTAACAGCCTTTGAGGGTCTTGCCGGTTACCTCCTTGAGGTACATCTCAAGGTAAAGCTCCCCGTTTTCGCCAAAGACGATGTTGTCGTTGGTTGTTTTATGGAAGAACGAGTAAAGGCATTGGTTGTAGGCTCTGATGCAAGGCTCGCGGAAGCCGCCGTTTTGTTTGGTGTAGTCCGAGAGATAGTCCTGGTATTTGCCCTCATGGTAGTTCTCCCAGTTCAGTTGCACCTTCTCAGGCTGCCCGACAAACCCCGCCAGTTTCAAGGGCACCCAATGGGTGAAGCCTTGGACGAGGACGGCGGCGCAGGCTGCAATGAGTAGGATGAACTGTATGAGGAAGGCCTTGTTTTTCATCGTTTAGAATCTGAAATAGATGAACGGGCTGAATCCGCTGGCGTTCAAGGCGCCGAGGCAGAAAACAAAAGCTAAGATGCTGACTACGAATGCGATGATATGCTGGCGGCGATTGTATTCGGTAAAGTAGACCTTGTCTTGCACTTTGAGGCCAATCTTCGACAAAGTGAAGAACGAGAAGAAAGCGGCCACAATCATGGTCACATAGAGGTGCGGGTTGTCGCCGAAGTGGAAGGGAGCAAAGTCGAAGGCAAACAGGCGCTTGATGAACATCCATGACAGGTCGATGCGCTCGATGCGGAAGAAGCATCGCGTCAGCACGATGATGAGGAAAGTGAAGAACACAGCCGGGATACGTCCTATGCGCTCGTTGAACTTCTTCAAAAACAGCTTGTCAGCGCAGATGAAGATACCTTGCAGGGCACCGTAGACCACGAAGTTCCACGCCGCGCCGTGCCATAAGCCGCTGATGAGGAAGCAGAACCACAGGTTGAAGTATTTGCGGGCTTCGGTCTTCACGCGGCTGCCGCCCAAGGGGAAGTAGAGGTAGTTCTTGATGAAGACACTGAAGGTTTGGTGCCAACGTCTCCAAAACTCTGAGATTGTGGTGGATACATACGGGTTGTCGAAGTTTTCGGGGAACTTGAAGCCCATCATGCGGCCCAGACCGATGGCCATGTCGGAGTAGCCAGCGAAGTCGAAATAGATTTGGAAGGTGAAGGCGAAGATGGCAATCCAGGCGCTGGTGGAGTCGATGGTGGCAATCTTGTTGGCGATGTCGGCAAGTTGGGCGGAAGTCAGCACATCATAATTCGATGGACCCAAGATTTGGTCGACTTGGAACCCGATGACATCGGCAATCAGCACCTTTTTGCATAGACCGATGACGAAGCGGTAGAAGCCATGCAGCCTGTCCGTATAGAGCGACTCGCGGTTGCGGATTTGGTCGGCGATGTCGCAGTAGCGCACGATGGGACCGGCTATCAGTTGTGGGAACATGACAATATAGAGCATGTAGTCGCTCAGCCGTTTCATCGGCTCGTTTACTTTGCGGTAGGTGTCCAAGGTGTAGGTGACGCTTTGGAACGAAAAGAACGAGATGCCGATGGGTAGCAGGATTTTGGTCCAGGTGAGGCTCTGGAAGCCTGTCCAGCCCAACACGGCATTGATGTTCTGCATAGTGAAGTTGCCGTACTTGAAGTAGAACAGCAGCCCGATACTAATGGCGATGGAAATACCGCAAAGCAGCTTCTTCAGTCCGGGTTTATCGGTTTTGTTCATCCATCGTACTAAATAGAAGTTGGCGATGACCGAAACGATGAGGTGGATGATGAACTCGGGCGCGCCCCAGGCGTAGAAGACCAGTGAGGCGAGTAGGAGGAAGTAGTTGCGGACCTTCCTCGGCAGGATGAAATACACGAGGAAGAACACGGGCATGAAGTAGAGTAGGAATATGTTGCTGCTGAATACCATATTATGAGTCTTTTCTATTTATTGGAATAGTTTTCCTTCTTCGGTTTGTTTGTTGATGATCCATTGGGCGTCTTTCTCAAGCATCTCCTCTAAGGAGAAACCCCTGTCGTTGGCTTTCTCTTGCATTTTCCGCATTTGGTCGGGGTTGCTTCGCCAATTCTTGATGATTTCCTGTTTCTTCATCTGGATGTATGCCGCCGTGTCGATGACGATTTCCTCGCGCAGCGGCGACTCGTCATGAGCGATACGACGGGCCTCTTCGCGCAAGGCGTCGTCGGTGCTCATGTTGTGTTGCACGGCATAGAAGCTGAGCGCTGTGAGCCAGTCGCGGTCGTTATTGATTTCACGGATGGTCAAGGCTTCTTTGATGCGTTCGGTGTTGCGTATGGTAGGCATCTCCTCGCCGTCGAGGCCAGGGATGCGTTCGGGGTCGTTTCGTAGCATATAGGCCATGTTTTTGCGCACCTCTTCTTCGGTCATGTCGGCATAGCCTTCATAGTTGCGCATGCGGTGTGTGTAGTCGTCGACAGTGGCTTCAAAGAGGCTGTCACTCACGCACAATTGCAGCAAGGCGTCCTTGGCGAAGCCATAAGTGGCTTCCCACCATTGGTGCCCCGCCGAATAGAACACCACATAATCGGCGTTGAGGATGTGGCTGAGGCGGTCTATCTCTTTGACACTTACAGTTTTGTTGTCGAAACCCACGTATGCAGTGTTGTTGTAGAACCACACTTCACGATCTGCCATAATCTCGCGAGCAGGCATAAATTCGCCCAAACTCCAAATGAACGAGTCGCCAATAAACAGCACCTTGGGCAAACGGCAGGTAGTATCGGCTTCCACTGTGATGTCTGACTTGTATTTGGTCTTGTCGCCACGGATGCGGAAGATGAGGTTAAGAGTCTCTTCGTCGCCTTCCAGCTTGTCAGACTCGTAGGCCACGGGCGGCCCGATATGGATGTTGGGGAACTTGGCCTCGCCGTCCAAGGCGTTGATGAAGCAGAAGAGCGAATCGTAGCCATAGATGGCCGAATAGCGCCAGTGCGAGTCGGTCTTGGGGAAGAGCGGGAAGGAGACGGTGTCCCTCATTTTGACAAACCAGTCCGTCATGTTGATATAGGGAAAACCAGTCTCATCCATGCGACGCGAGAAGTAGTCGGTCAAGTGAATGGAGGTGGTGTCGGCATCGCGGCGAGGAAGGTATTCGGGGTATACCTCGGGCTTGTCGGGCGCGATGAAGGCGACGAACTCGATGCCGTAGTCTTTCAGCACGTGGCGCAACTTGTTCATCTGTCGCAGCTCGACATCGGCATCCTTCATGGCTTCCTCGTTCGACTTGTAGTGCTTGGGCAGTTCAAGGCCATAATGTTCGTTGACGGCTAAGGCATAATAGAGATAACCTTGCTTGCCTGGCACGATGAAATGGCAGTAGGTCTTGTTGTAGGCCGACCACACATATTGGTTGTAAAGCCGGATGACGGGTTCTCTCAGTCCAAAATGTTCGCTGAGGTATTTCTCAATATTAGCTTGATAGGTGTTAGACTTGTAGTTGTCGAACGTCAACTCGGGCTTGGGCGTAGGCTCAAAGACACCTTTCAAAGGCTTCACGGGGAAGACACCGCCCCATTCCTGAATGATGGGCACAAAGAGAAAGACCATCAGCAGGGCAAAAAGGATGCAATCATATCGAATCCTCGTTTTTTTCATTGAGCGCTAAGTGCTTTTAAACGTAGTTTAAACTTGCAAAAATATGAAAAATCTCGTCATCGTCCCGAAAAACCTTAATTTTGCAGCATGAATGCGAAGAAGATAGAACTGCTTTCGCCTGCCAAGGATGCCGAGGTGGGTATGGCTGCCATCAACCATGGCGCGGATGCCGTCTACATCGGCGGTCCGGACTTCGGCGCCCGCGAGAAGGCTGGCAATAGCATTGAGGACATTGAACGCCTCTGCCGCCATGCGGCCTTGTTTGACGCCAAAGTGTACGTTACACTGAACACCTTACTGTATGAGCGCGAGTTGGAACGCGCCCGCAAGATCGCCTACGACTGCTGGAACGCCGGCGTCGATGCGCTCATCGTGCAGGACATGCAACTGTTCCAGCTCGACCTGCCGCCCATTCCGCTCCATGCCAGCACGCAATGCGACAACCTGACGTTGGAGAAGGTTCAACAGTTGGAAGAGCTTGGTTTTGAGCAGGTGGTTCTTGGACGTGAATTGAGCCTGAAACAGATTCGGGAGATTCGCGAGAAGACCACGGTGCCCTTGGAGTTTTTCGTGCATGGCGCCTTGTGTGTCAGCCATAGCGGGCAGTGCTACCTCAGCCAATACATTGGCAACCGCAGCGCCAACCGTGGCGCATGTGCACAGCCTTGCCGCCTGCCTTGGGACTTGCTCGACGAGAATGGGAAGGTGCTGATCAAAAATAAACATTTGCTCTCGCTGAAAGACCTCAACAACAGCGCCCATTTGGAGGAATTGATAGATGCAGGTATTACCAGTTTCAAGATTGAAGGTAGACTGAAAGAGGCGGATTATGTGAAGAACGTGACGGCCTATTACCGGCAGAAACTGGATGAAATCATCAATCGGCGCAGCGATTTAGAGCAGGCCTCACGTGGACATTGCAGTTACACCTTTGAGGTCAACCCTGAGAAATCCTTCAACCGAGGTTTCACCGATTATTTCATCAATGGTAGGCAAAAGGGCATAGGCTCGCCATTCACACCCAAATCAATGGGCGAATACATTGGTGAAGTGACCTGGTGCAATCCGCTCCGCATGGAAATCGATACGGACAAGATCTTGCATAATGGTGACGGCCTGTGTTTCCTGAATCAGGACAATGAATTGGTAGGTCTGCGGGCCGACCGCATTGTCACCGACTGCGTCCCTGTAGTCGGAAAACGCCGCCAGAATGGCAACTGCGGGGACGCAGTTGCTGACAGTGTAATTGTCTCTACAAACAGGCCTCATGGAGCCTTCCGAGGTGCGAAAATCTACCGCAACCTCGACCTGGAATGGCAAAAACAGGTGGAGGCCTCCACGGGCAATCGCAAGATGGACATTGATTTGGTTTTGTCGGAAATGGAAACGGGTTATGACATGATTGCCGTTTGTAGAGACGCGATTAATCGCGTCTCTACCAGCGTACAATGTGACAAAATCGTTGCCAATAACCCCGAAAAGGCCACCGAAAACATCCGCAAGAAGGCTCTGCAATGGGGCGACACGGTG
>Ga0265298_10002420_pt1 | contig 25995 bp, 17 predicted proteins | sample AusTroGonzalo_MG_3_FD_193486 | JGI IMG/M metagenome (GOLD analysis project Ga0265298, IMG submission 193486) | Bovine rumen microbial communities from tropical cattle in Woodstock, Queensland, Australia - Gonzalo_01 | ecosystem: Host-associated > Mammals > Digestive system > Stomach > Rumen ...
ATAAAAATGTTTTACGTCTCGTGAGAACAATGAACCAACGACAAGCATTCATGGGACTGTGGAGGACAACCGAGAGTTTTGATATAGCTAAAGAGAATTGGGCCTAACGACCGATTTGGGATTAAGGATATCTCTTTTAGGACTACGTATATAATATGAAACACGTGCATATTCAGGAACCACATTGGGAGCGAAACCGCCATCGGGAATCACATAGTGGATACGTGATGATGTCGGGACATGCTCTCTCAATAGATTCACCATATAATCAAGTGCTTCAACAGCATCCAGAGCCGAGCGTCCTTTCCATGGATTACCAGCTGCATGAGCAGGCTTACCATAGAATTTGTAATCGACCATCACCATCGCAGTTCCACCATTTGTTGACACAGCATTTACAGATGACGGATGCCAGTCGAGAACTACGTCAACCCCATTGAAGAAACCTTCGCGAACAAGATACACCTTGCCGGCACCACCCTCTTCTGCGGGTGTCCCATACACTTTGATAGTGCCATTCTGATTATTGGCCGCAATCCATTTACTTAGAGATACGGCTGCTGCACTAGAGGCCACGCCAAAAGTATTATGGCCGCATCCCTGTCCTGGAGCATTCTCCTTGAGAGGCTTACGATAAGGTACTGTATCCTGAGAGAGTCCTGGCAGGGCATCAAACTCTGCGAGGAAACCGATAACAGGCTGTCCGCTGCCATAAGTGGCAACAAAAGCCGTAGGCATACCGGCCACTCCCTCTTCGATTGTAAAACCATTCTCGCGAAGGTGTTGTTTCAGCAAACCGCTACTATTGGTCTCCAAGAAACCCAACTCGGGGTTAGCCCAAATCGTCTTCTGGAGTTTGTCATAAGTACCAAAATTGCTGTTGAGATAGTCAATCGCCACTTTTGCCTTCTGGTTACCCTTTACACCTTTTTTTGCATCTGCGCTGCTGCCAACTACCAGTATGGCAAGCAACAATAATCCAATCTTCTTTCTCATAATAATAACTACTTTCTTCTATACTTTCAATTTGACAGTGCAAAGGTACGGCAACTCTACAACCTGTACAATCCCACTATCTGGGCATATTACATACCCCGTATATGGTATTTCCTCATTTCAAGTACTTTTCGAACCAGTTTGTTATTTCCTGAAGTCGTTTGATTCGGTTGAGCGGCTTTCCGTTACGTGACAGTTCGTGGTTCTCGTCTTTGAAGATGACTATGCGTGATGACACGCCGAAGAATTGCAATGCACTATACATCTGAATGCCTTCGGGCAATGGACAGCGATAATCCTCTTCGCTATGAATAAAGAGTGTTGGTGTCTTCACCTTGTCGGCATAAGCCAGAGGTGACTGATTCCACAATGCCTCCACATTATTCCACGGATTGCTTCCTGTGTAATTCTGACCAAAGTTGTAGCCAATGTCGCTCATTGCCTCAAACGATGTCCAATTACTGATACTGCGTTGGGAGGCGGCTGCACGGAAACGGTCGGTATGCCCGATAATCCAATTGGTCATAACACCACCATACGATCCGCCCGTCACACCAAGTCGGTTGTTGTCAATATAGTCAATCTGATCCAAAGTTGCATCAACGAATGACATGAGGTCATCATAGTCGCGACCACCAAAATCTCCTTTCAACAATGCATGACCAGAGCCATTTCCACTACTGCCTCGGGGATTGGCAAAGATAACAGCATAGCCTTTGTTGGCCCAATACTGCATCTCATGGAAGAATCCTGTACCATAGGCGCATCTCGGCCCCCCATGAATATTCAAGATTGCAGGATACTTCTTGCCTGGCTCATAGTTGGCAGGAGGGAGTACATAACCACTGAGAACAGTCCCAGCCTTGTTGGTGTATTTGACCTCTTGAGGGTTGGATATCCAGTGGGCAGCAAAGGTTGAGGTATTAATGTCGCTGATGCGGCGAAGTTCGTTCTTGCCGTCAAACAGATAGAATTCCTGTCCGCCCTGTGCCTCTGTCGCCAGCAAAAGGTAGCCTTTCTTGTATTTGAGGTAAGCGTCGATATCATATTGACGAGGTGTGAGTGGTTTCACCTTCCCATCTTTCAGTGATAGCCGGACAAGTGGCGCATAGTCAACTGCTGTTGAGTTATAGACAATACCGGAGTTGTCGATGATCGGTTCAGAATGATTGCTGCCTTTTGTATCGTAAAGCAACGAAACGCCCAACTCATACTGTTCGCCATCATAAATCTTTTCAGACTGGCCTGTGTTGATGTCCAAAGTGCAGAACACCCCATTAGCTTGGGGATTTTCCGAACTGTAAGTTTTGGCTGTCAAGAAAAGATGATGACCATCGATGAACTGAAGAGAACCATAACTGGTACTATCGATGAAACCAACTTCACGTTGCAGCCTGTCATGAATAGAATAGGTATGGAGCTGATTGCCATAGTAACGGAAATTACGCTTATCCGAGATGGTATAAGCCAAGTAATGATGGTCGGGACTCAATGCGAAGCCTCCTACACTTGTCAGTGAATCAGTCAAAGCACGTACCTGACCGTCTTTGTATTCATACAACACCTGACGTAAGCCATTGGTATCGCCACGCCCGTTCGACCAGAATGGAAGTTCATCAAAGATACGGTATCGACTGTCTGCATCATTTGCCTTCAGCGAATCGGGCAGACCATCATAACCTTGCTGTAACTTGTATGAGGCTGTAAAGAAGAAATGCTGTCGGTTGATATATTTCACCTGGCCGATTTGATAAGGCAGACGCAGCCACTCTGTGGCTTCACCATATCCACGGGTCAATTCAAGGAACACCGTTTGTTCTTTGTCACGTTTCTTTAGGATGATCGCATCGTCTAATATGTCATAACCGCCAATGGTGCCCGATGCTGTCAGTGCTTTAGCCTTACCGTCCACCAACTGGTAGAGATCGCTTGTATATTTGTCATCCTTAATACTAGCCTTACGGACAACGAAGAAGATGTCATCTCCGATGGTCTTTACATCCGATATAGCATTGACTTGGGTAAAAAAGTCAATAGTAACAGGACGCAATCCTGTACTCTTTTGTGCATCGGCATCAGTATTAACTCCGAAAAGCACCGAGGCAATTATTGATAATACTATATTTCTTTTCATAATTTCTATATTTGCAATGACACATTAATATATATGTTTCTACCTTTTTGTGGGATATGGTTCCAATCAGAATAGGTGGAGTAATAACGATCAAACAGATTGTCTACACCTATATGGATATTTGCCAAAACAGAATAAATGGGGAACTGATAACCGGCACTGATACGCCATACTGCATAACCTGGGGTTGGAGTCTCACCGTACTTACTACTGTAGTTGTCCTGACGGTTTACCAGTTCGCCTCCCAATTCACCTTCCCAGTTTTGGTAGAGCACCTTAACTGCTGTGGTATAAAATAATGGGGCAATCTGTGGTAGTCTTGCGCCTGTACTCTCCTTGCCATAACTGTAACTCACCCGGTTGTCCCATCGCAACCATGGAAGTGGCGTGATGTTGAACACCAAAGACGCATTGACAATCTGAGCATTCTTCAGGTTCTGATAGACCCTCACTCCTGCTGCTCCAATGGTCATTGGTGAGAGCCGGTCGTCGGGAGTTCCGATGATATAGTTCTGGAAAAGGAAGGCATTCACCTCCAGACGGGCATCAACCAAATCACCTTTCCACGATCCAGAAATGTTAAGTTCCACGGCACTCTCATTTTTAAGGTGGGGGTTGCCGATATAGTCATAACGGTCGAAGGCATTGTTGAGGAAATAACCATATGCCTCGGTAACTGAGGGCGCACGATTTCCATATCCTGTTCCTGCGGCTATTCGCCAGCCGTTGTGCTGCCAGGCATAACTCAAAGAAGCTCTGCCCATCCAACCCGTTTTTGTCCTTTCCATTCCAGGAAAGTAGATACTTAACGCACGGAATCCTTCATCGCTATTCACACGTTGGTACTGCCACGAACCTTTTGCCGACAGATGCAGACTATGCTCATCAGACAGACGGATGTTATCAGCCAGCAACAGACCGCTATTAAGTGTGCCAACATCTGGCCATGTCAGCATATACATGGGCTTAGCACCCTCTACATACATGGTCATATCAGCAAAAAGCGTGTTGTAGTACAAGTCGTAATTCAACTGATACTGGTGATTGTCCTTAGAGCCCTCTAGCAAACTGTAGAGTCCGGCCGTACTACTTTTGCCGGGCATGTCCATATGGATGAGCACGTCAGGACGCGTCTTGTCATCCATATTGTGGGTGATATGGTTATAGTAAGCCTTCGTCTCCCAACGATAAAACCACCCACTTAACTGTTCCCGACGATAGGAAAGCGATGTGATGAGTCCTGTAGCATCGCTTACATCCATGTTAAGTGCGGGATAGCCCACATCGGTGGCACGGTCGAAGATGACCGTACCCTCAACGATGTGGTCTGGAGCAGGACGATAACCCAGGTTCAGGAATGCATTTACTTTCTGGAACTGAGAGAACTGTATTTCCTGGTGTCCGCCTGCCCGATAGTTATCAGCATGACGATAGAACGCACCAAAATTCGTGTAGAGATTCTGCGATGAAAAAGCAGCATCGGCACCATACACCTGCAGATGGCCATTGGCCTCATAACCCGTGGTAAGATTATACTCATGTGGTTTGGCTTCAAAGCCTGATTTACGGAGTTTCAGATCAATGCTTCCGCCGATGTTGCCTGTAGCCTGCGGATTACCGTCGAGCCCGGAGTCCAAGCGGATACGCTGCAGATTACCGCTCTCCACATACGATGTGACGGGATCCATCTTGTCGGTACAAGCATAGAAGATTTTCATCCCGTCGATGGTTGTGCTCAGACGCTCCGTCGACATATTGTTTACCAATGGCTCCCAGGCGTAAGCACCTCGTTTCACCATACCAACATTGTTTAATTGCAGGAGATGTTCTTCTATCGATGCTGTCCGTCCTTTACCGGCCACCTTGCGCTTTGAACCAACAGTGGAAGTGACGGTCACTTCGTGAATCGACTCCTCCCTGTCTATACTGTCAGGCGTCAAGATGATCTGCGACAGACTATATAGTAACACTCCAGTATAAGCTGCTATACCCACTATCATTATTCTCCCCTCCTGCTACGATGCTTCCATCTTTGTCTTTTACAACAAGGTGAATATCCCACAATCCGGTCATGGTCAGGTTGAGTTTACCTTCATAGATTCCCGATTCTTGCTTTGTAAGTGCCACGTTATCTGGCGATGAGTGGTTACCCATATCAGGCATCGTCGGGATTATCTCGATGGTGAACTCCTGGGCAGACACCTCCCATGGTTTTGCCTTGTCTGCGTTCTGCTCTGACACATAAGCATAAATGGTATTGATGCCTGTCTGGAATTCACCTGGGTTTACCAGAGAAAGATAATAGGTTACATCCTGATACTTGAATGATTTCAGCCATTCCTGACCAGCAGCATTTGGATTAACATCGATGACACTGCCATTGTGGGTGACAGAATGATTCTGGGTGGTAACCTTGTACGACAATTCCCAGAATCCTTTGTCGCTGCTGCTCATCACAAATGATATCCAGGCATGTTGTACAGCAGGGAATGTAGCGTCATAGAGTACGCTCTCGGTTACTGTGGGTGTAGCATGCTTCATACCCATCGCTGTCATTGTCATTACCGGGCTTATCTCTGTTATTGAGAAATCACGCACAAAGCCTTGGTTGGCTATCTTAGTAAGTGCAAAGTAGATGTCGTTATATCCTGCGTGGAGATTGCCTCCTCTGGAGTAAACGCCCAAAGCATACTTTCCATCAATCGTGTCACGCAGCGAAGTAATCTCCTTCAGATAGCCATTGTTCAGGAAGGTATATGCCAGGAATGTCTCCTCGGCATTGCAGCATTCTTCATCAGCAGCAGGAATATTGATAGAAACTGCAGGTTCGTCACTCTCTTTGCATGACGTTAGTGTCAAACCCGAAAACAGTAAAAACACAATCGTATTTATAATCTGATATACATTCTTTTTCATCATCTTCACTTTTTTATTGTTGTTTCTGATATCTGCTGCCATGGGGCAATGGTACTTGTATGGATATCGCCCTCACGAAATAGCACTTCTATTACTTTCTGTACAGCGCAGAGATTGCATCCGTCGCAGTGACTGAAACGATGTTTGCCATATATGTCACCACATACGATGGATCCCTGTTGCTTCTTAAATTCATCATATACTTCAGCTGCCAGCTGCAGATGCTTTTCTTTGTCACCACTTGCGTAAAATCCCAAGGCCACAATCGCACCGGTCAGGGCTCCACAGGTACCCTCGCCAAACTTGTGGCCGATACCGCCAGAGAACGAATCCGACATACTGCGAAGCTGCTGTTCGGAAAGCGGACTTCCAAGTGTGGCGGCAATAGATGTCAGCGAAAGTGCCGAGCACCCATAGTGCTGTCCATACCGTTTCTCCAGTTGCAGCTTTACCTCTGCCTTCAGCGAGTCGAGCGACTGGTATCGGCTGACAGCTGGGAAAGCGGCTGAACGGACTATACGTAGCGAGTCTGCTTGTGCATTGGTAGCACAGACCGTTACAGGCCAGGTAGCTAAAGCAAGTAAATATGCAGGCTCACATTTCATCATCATTGTCTTTTAAAACTGCCGCGAACAATGCGGTGTTCAAATGTCTGAGTATCTTTAAAGAGGTTATACATAGGGCAGATCTTCTCAACAGCCTCAATCCATTCCTTAATGGTCTGGGCATTCTCTGGCGACAGCACGTGCAGGGTGTATCTGATGTTCTGAGGAGTGATCGGTGTTTGTTCAAATCCTTTTCGGCCTGCACGAGGATCCCATTCTGCCTCTACCGTCAGCGCAATTGAATCGATGTCAAGTGCACGTTCTGCTGCCTGTCCCAGTGAAATGTGGGTGATACAGGTACCGAGAATACCAAGTACTCCTTCGAGCGACGTGAAACCGAGATTAGTTCCACCAAGGTAGGCTGGATTGTCGTGCAGGATCAGGTACTTGTCGTTAACCGTTAACTGACGGATTCCGTTGGGGAACACCTTTACCCAAGGACCCTGTTTCGGGGCGAGTGCCCTAAAGATTGCGGCGGTATCTCTCTTTCCTCTCTCAGCCCTGGCAGCCTCTACCTTGGCTTTGCTGGCTTGTTGTGCCTGGCGCTTACCATAGATATATTCACGCAATGATGCCAATGTGCTGCCTTCAACTTTACGCTCACGTGGTGAACTCTTAAGGTCGATGATCAGTTTGGGAACTACGGCGCTCTTGACCAACGTGGCAACTGCCGAATTCTGCTCTGCCAACACCGCAAGCCTCTCCAATTCTGCATCCGAGGCAGGAGAATCAATATAAAGAGTGTACAGGAAATTGCGAGGATACCATACACGATTGGTCTTCTCCTTGTCAGGCTGTCCGTGAATCTCAATGGTCAGCGAGTCGATATCGATACCCAGCAGGGCTGCCTGATTCAGATAGCTGTCAGCAAGATCAGAAGCAAATACAGCTTGGGCTGTCGTTGGGGTGTCGACACCAGAATCCTGTCCGCCGTGCGAATAACCGCAGTCACCGATATAGTGGAACTCTCTGATGCGCAATTCGCGTACTCCCGAACGGTTCTTGGCCGTAACATTGGCCGTCAGTGTCACAGGCTGTAATTCGCTGGCCGGTATAGCATTCCAGGCCTCAAGGGCCACCTTCCGCTCTTTCAGATGCTTGGGGAGTGAGGGTGCATTCTTCTCCAACTCTGTCTTCTGCTGGCCTGACTTGAATATATTGAGTGGTCCCTGGGCTGAGACGCTGTTCAGATTAAAAGCCAATGTGGCGATGGCAATGATTCTTGATATAGTTTTCATTTTTGTTTCTTTTATGAGGTTATTATTCCAGTCCGATTATTCTCTTCCTATATAGGGGTTTGTGGTGATCTCAGATCCATCGTATCCGTAGTTCTGCCATAGGTTCGGATTCACTTCACGCTGTGCCTGTGGAATTGGGAAACGATAGTGTTTCATATCGATGTTCTGCTTGTTGTACTGCGGAAAATCCGTTGCCAGCTTACTGTTCTTAATACTCTTTACCAATATCTTCCAACGCTTCAAGTCAAGCAGATGCTTCTGTTCCAAGGTAAACTCCCACGAACGCTCCTGTATAATGGCATCTTTAAACTCCTGATAACCAAGGCCTGCTGCAAGGTCGTGTGGTTGGGCACTGCTGCTGTTGATATCCTCGCGGAAAGCACGGCGACGTACCTTGTTGAATGCGTCATAAGCAGCCTGACTGGGGGCTCCGTCGCGTTCGTTAGCAGCTTCGGCAAGCACCAACAACACCTCGGCGTATCGAATCACCTGACGGTTCATAGCGCGATCACTTGCACTTGTCTCAGGGCTGTCATGATCGATATATTTGTTGTAGCGGGAGAAACCCGATTCACGTACACCATCGCCATCACTGTCAAAATAGAAGTGGAAATAACTCTGTGTAGACGGTCGCCATAACGAGTCGGCAAAAGATACATCCTTGCGCTGGTCTCCATCCTCATAAGAGTTTTCTACAGTGTTGTCAGGACCTGGGGCGATGTGAGGCAGCGAAACGCTATAAGAAGTTGAGAAAGAACAGTGGCAGAGGTGGTTACCACCAGAGTTGTCGCCATTGATACTTGAACCGATATAGCACTGTACAGCGAAAATACTCTCTTTACCATTACGGTTCTGGTTGTTCCAGTTGTCATAGAAGTTCTCTTCCAGACTGTATTCGCCAGAGTCAATCACCTTCTGGGCATATTGTACAGACTTCCCAAAGTATTCCTTGCGCTGTGCGTCAGTCAGGTCATCATCCACCTGAGCCCAAGTGAGATAGACCTTTGCCAATGCTGCATTGGCTGCTCCACGAGTAGCACGACCAATGTCGCTGAGTCCGTATTCGCTGGCTTCCGGCAACCGTTCTGCAGCATCTTCCAGATCGTTTACAATCTGCTGATATACTTCTGTCTCTGAGCTCCTGACAGCGTTCTTACCACCACTTGGGGTTGTTACGATGGGGACTGGGCCCCAGATCTGTACTGCATAGTTAAGCCAATAGGCCCTAAGGAACTTGGCTTCACCAATCACTCTCGAAGCAATCGCTGGCGATATGCCGGCAGGATTTTTCTCCAGTTTGTCGATGGCATCATTAGTGCGGGCAATAGCAGTGTAGATGGTAGACCATGCACTGACGATATAAGAGTTTCTTCCATCCCATGCCAGCAGTCCAAGCATACCTCCACCGCCATTGGGGTTCTCGCCTGATACGGTAGTTTCGGTGGTCAGGTCGAAAAGATACATAAATGATGTACACATGGTGATGTTATTGGCATACGAAGCGTTAACCAATGCCTGTGCGTCGGCATCACTCTGAGGCAGATTGCTTTCGGCCAATTCACTCAAGTTACCCTGATCCAATGACTCGCACGATACCTGCGACAGGGTTATAGTAAGTCCTAACAGCAGCGATTGTGCTGTACGATATATCTGAATCTTTTTCATACTGTTTCCTCTCTAAAATTAATACGAAAATTTAACTCCGAAGGTAAATGTGCGTGCGGCTGGATAGGTGCCACGATCAACATAACCTGAATATTCCGGATCATAACCACTATAATCAGTGATTGTCAGCAGGTTCTGTGCTGAGGCATAAAGATAGATGCCCAACTTTGTGCCATTACTGAACTTGGGCTTGAAATTATAGCCCAACTGAATATTCTTCAGCCTCAGATAACTGGCATCCTCAATGAAGCGGCTGTCAAGATAAGCATTATAGAGGTTGAGTGCAAAGGCTTTGGGGATAGTGGTGCTTGGGTTCGACTCCGACCAGCGGTCAATCAACTTGGCTGATGCATTATAGCTGGCATTGGGTGACTCCAGTGCTTGCTCTAACTGATTGTAGAGTTTGTTCCCGTACGAGCCCTGGAAACTAAAGCTAAAATCCCAGCTCTTGTAGCGCAACTGCGAAGCAAATCCATAGGTAAACTTTGGCTGTGAAGAACCCAGAACCACACGGTCGTTCTCCTGATCAATCACGCCATCGCCATTCTGGTCGACATACTTGGCATCACCATATTCCACGTTCTTCTTCGTCGAAGGCGATGGAACCTTGCTCAAGTCGTCACCTTTCTGAACTACGCCATCGAATACCCATCCGTAGTAAGTTCCTAACGACTCACCTACCCTGATGATGGTCTGGTTGCCATTGATGATCTCACTCTGCTGTGTACCAATGCTCGTCACTTCGTTCTTATTATGAGCAATATTGGCATTGACGCTCCAGGAGAGATCCTTTGACTGATAGAGTGTGGCATCGACGGCGAACTCAACACCATCGTTAGTTACATTACCTACATTGCTCAACTGAGTACTGAAACCAGTAGTTTGTTCAACAGGGATAGACAGCAACAGGTCTGAAGTCTTCTTGTGGTAGAAATCGAACACAAAGCTCAAACGACCCTTCAGCAGCGACAAGTCAAATCCCAAGTCATACGAGGTGGTTGTCTCCCACTTCAGATCGTCATTGCCGAGACCTGAGCGATAGTAAGCCGTATTCTTGGTGCCGCTGCCAAAATAGTAATGAGTGGCAGCATAGGTTGAAAGGAACACATAGTCACCGATCTCCTGATTACCTACAGTACCGATGCTGGCACGCAGTTTCAGATCTTCAAGCCACTTCACTCCCTTCAGCCATTTCTCTTCGTTCACATTCCAGGCCAGTCCAAGCGAAGGGAACCATCCCCATTTCTTGTTCTTGGCGAAACGTGAAGAACCGTCAGCACGCAATGTGGCTGTCAAGTGGTAGCGATCCAAGAGAGAGTAGTTGATTCGTCCGATTCCTGAATAAAGCACTGATGTGACAAATTCAGATTCGGGTGTTATCAACTGAGAGCCAGACTGCAGGCTATGATAAGAGAGGTTTTCGTTGGCAAAGTTCGCTGCAGCGGCCAATACCCTCTCGCTCTTCTCTTGTTGATAGGTGTAACCGCCCAACACCTCGATCTCGTGGATATTCTTCCATTTCTTATTCCAAGTCAGAGTGGCCTCAACCTGATCGCTTTCCCACCTCCTGGAACCGATAGAACCATAGCCGTCAGTATTGAATCCCGCAGTAGAGGTTGAAGGCCCATACACATCCTGACGTGTGTTGATGATATTCAATGATCCCTGCACGCGCAGCTTAAGTCCTTTGACAATCTCCCAGGAAGCAAATGCAGATGCCAGCACATTGTCTACTTTCGTCTCTGCGTCCACTTCACTCAGGTCAGCAATCGCATTAGGCGTTTGGCCATTACGTACGAAATCACCAGATTCAAACGGATTTGCATAATTGTAACTACCGTCAGCATTATAGATAGGAACAGCCGGTGAGGTACGGATGGCCAGTTCCAGCAGACCGCTCATACCGTTAGAATAGCTGCCGAATGAATAGGCGCCACGCTGAGTGCTCTTTGAGATGTTACTCTTCAAACCGACAGTCACGTTCTTGAAAATGTCACGTTCATAGTTGATACGGGCACCGAGGCGCTGAAAGTCAGTACCACGAATCACACCATTCTGATCGAGATAGTTCCCTGAAATCAGGAACCTCTCCACATCCGATCCACCGCTCACAGAGAGCTGATGCTGCTGGGTGGTGGCTGTGCGGAAGAAAGCATCTTGCCAATCGGTTCCGGCACCCCAGGTTTTTACAAGTTCTGGAGTTACCCCGGTAGCAGCCTTCTGGGCATCTGTGGCCAAGTCGAGATAAAGTTCACCCCACTGTTCTGCGTTGAGCAGATCAAGACGCTTACGCACTTGTGACACACCGATAGAGTAACCATAATCTATGTTTATACGCCCATGCTTACCGTTCTTGGTTGTCACGATGATCACACCATTGGCACCTCGTGAACCATAGATGGCCGATGCCGACACATCCTTCAGAACCTCTATCGACTCAATGTCGGAGGGATTGATGGAAGCCAACGGATTGAAGTTGCTGCCAGTAAATGAAGCGCCAGTTCTGGTAGCATCATTGCTATTGTAAATCAATACACCGTCAATCACGTATAGCGGTTCGTTACCTCCGTTGATTGAGTTTCCACCACGGATGCGGATATTGATTGAAGCACCAGGCTGTCCGGAAGATGCTGTGGCATCAAGACCGGCAACGGCTCCACCAAGGATGTTATCGAGCGAGGTCGAAGTGCTAAGCAGTTCCTCGTTCTTCACGGTGGTCACTGCACCTGTCAGCTGTTTGCGCTTCTGGACGCCATAACCCACTACCACCACTTCGTCAATGCGGTTTGAGTTATCAATCAGCTGTATCTCCACAGGCTCCTCAAAGTCATACACATCCACATCGAGGGCACGATAGCCTACATATTCCACTCTCAGGGTCAACGGGGCCTCCACTTTGGTCTGGAGGGAGAAGTTGCCGTCGATATCGGTCACGACACCCTGACCCTTTTCTGATTTCACAATCACCGAAGCTCCAATCAACGGTTCACCTGTACGGACATCGGTGATGTGTCCTGTGATCAGGCCTTGTGCAACAGCCAACAGAGGGCTGATTGCAACAAACGTTGCAATAAACAATCTTTTTACCATAAGTCTAAATGTGTTTTACTTGAACTTTGTTCGAGTTCCGTCGCGACTCGGCAGAGCTTATGCGAGCATGGCTCTGCCCTCGCTGCTTCGTCACTTTTGTGCTGTCAGTCTGCTCTGTACATTGTGGATCTGAACGTTCGTCTCTTTACTATCGAGGTTCAAGAGTCCGTATTCGTGGTTGTACTTTGTGCCATTCTCAAGTATCCATTGCAGGAAACGGTTCACGGCATCGTCGGCATTATTGAACGAAAGGCCCACCTTCTCGATGGCCACCTCTGCGGGCTTGCCGTTCTCAAGCAAAAGGAGGATTTCGTCGAGTGTACCGTCGTCGCTGAAGCTGCTGGCAAAATCTTTCTTCAGGTCGAGGCCGATAAGCGAGAGATCACTCTTCAGATGACGGCTCTTCAGGTCGAAGATGTTCGACAAGGCGTTGAACGTCACACCCAGCGGATCCTTCGCGATGGCGGTGTTCAGGAAGAGATCGTCGCCAGAGATACGCTTGCCACGGAAGCTGCTGCTTTCCTCACCGAAGTTGTGGGCGAACGAAGAGGCTACCGACGAGGCGTTGCTGCCACTATATATAATAATGTTCTCAAAGGCTTTGATCTTCTTCACATCCTCGTCGAAGTCGTCATTGAGGAAGAAGAGCTGCTTCAACTTCTTGGCGTTCAGGTGTTTGCCTTCGAGCAGGCGTGCTGCCTCAGAACTGCGTGCAGTAACAGGCAGCACAGCCGTCTCTCCGAAATAAATAATATGGCCAAAGAGTTTTTCGTTGTTGTCCCGATTGTCAGAGATAGTGACATTCAGGTCGATGTTATCCTGATTTCCTGAGCCTTTTACGATCTGGAACTCTACGCCCGGCTCAGTCTTGGCGTATTCCTCAATCCATTTTTCCACCAACGCACGAGCGAAACGCGGACTCTTGATGGTGCGTACGCTGCTGTTCGTTCCGTTTACACTATTCTCCTCAGCTGAGGCGCTGCCCAGTCCGAGGCTCAATACCAATGCTATTGTAAATGCTATTCTTTTCATATCCTTTTTGCTTTGTTCGTTTTACACCTATTATTATATATACACTCCCTTTCATCGTCATTGCCATCATCTCGGGGCAACAACACTCACGCATTCGCATATTATACATTCGTTTCATAATTCTCTCTTTTTTAATTGTTATTTTTTAATCTGTTCGTATGTTACTATATCTTTATGTTGTTATTATGTCTTTTCGACGGTGCAAAGGTACGGCGATTTCCGCACTCCCACAATCCCCTCGATATGTCATTCCGCATACCACATATTGGGTATTTTACCTTTTTCCCCTTGGGACAAAGGTATGGGTTGAGTGGTGGTATGTATAAAAAATATTAATTGTTTTGCTTTGTGCTTGCATATTCGTACCTTTGCAGCGATGATTGCGGATAATGACATATTTGATGGTGGTGAAATAGAGTTAATTTATTTAAATTAGTAATAACAAACAAATAACAAAATGATTATGAAACAGAAAATGTATTTTCTCCTGATGTTGGCAGCAATGCTGTTTGTAGCCTGCGGTGATGACGACAAAGACGAGCCCCAGAAACCTGACACGCCCGACATTCCGACCGTTATCTCATTCGATGACTTCTCAAACCTCATTGACATGAGCTATGCGGCCATGATCAAGCAGTTCCCAAATCCTTCCATGCAGTTAGGTGACTATTACATCTACGAGAATGTGAATAAAAACGTAGAAGAACTCACCATTGCTATCAACTCTGATACCCAGACCGTCTATATGGTCTTGGAAACACTAAAGGAAAATGCCTACACGGAGGCTGATATCGATGCCTATTTCAAGAGCAAATACAAGTTCTATGGTGTCCAGAAGTTAGATACCTATGATGGTGGCGGTAAAGTCATTGGAAAAATCAACGTCTATACCTATGGTAACACGGAGAGGCAGGAGGATGCCACACTGGTTATTAAGCTGAGTGGCAACCAAAGCGTCACCTACAACAATCCTAAGAATGAACCGGTAATACCAGAAAGGCCCTCTCTCGAGGCGATGACGCCCATTGAGGCCGCCAATACTTTCATGCTTGTCGACTTGGACGAGATTGAAGAAGCCTATCCTGGCATGTTTTCACAGACGGAAGGCGTGTATATGGGCTTCATTGAAAATAATGAATGGTTGTCCGGCATAGCCTTCGTTCCCGTGGATGGCTTTATTGGCAGAATCACCATCTTCTACAACGACGAAAAAGACGACCAAGCCATCATCGACTATTACACTGGAGAAGGATATACCTGCACAAAGACTGGTCACGATGATGAAGAAGAGGCAGACATTTATACCATTACCAATGGTGTGTTCTCCATCAAATACTGCGCCGGTCGTGGTGGAGTGACATATATCGGTGAATAGAATTAAAAAGCAGCTGCCCGCGGGCAGCTGCTACATCACGAAATCAATGCCGACGACGAGTCTTGGATGACTATGGAGGAAATCGTGACCCCATAGGTAGATGTTCCAGTTCTTGAAGGTGAAGTAGAGTCCGGCAGCAGGTTCCGGATCCTGATTCAGCCGCCAGGAGTGGACGGCACCTATCATGGGGGTGATGGACCGGTCGTCTTTCAGGGGGATGGTGTAACCCAGATACTCGTAGTTGAAATAGGCATCGTCTGCACCGTCGTTGACGACCCACCAGGTGTTCGTACACCAGAACAGGTGTTCGTCGCCTGTGATGGCTCCGTTCAGGTAGAGTCCCGACGTGAGGTAGGAGAACTTGAAACTGTCGTTGAGATTGAATGACGATATGACCTCTGCGCCGACATTAAACCACTTGCTGGGCTTCACGCCATAGCGGACGAGTGCGCCCCAATAGGCACAGTCAGGACCTGTGTAGAGGTCGATACCTGTGGCGAAATGGTCGCCCAGACCATACTGGAAGGTGGTGTAGGTCTCCTGGTGGTTGATGCCTGGCCGCGCCTTCAGCGAGGTATAGCCATAGAGCTTCCCGTCGCCCACCGTTCCGGCATAATAGGGTATCTGGGCGAAGGCCCGGAGAGATGCTGACAGCCAAAGGCAAAGGATGATGATCGGACTAAGAAACTTTCTCATGCTTCATACGACGTAAAACCAACCATACGATAATGACTCCCAGCAAGGCGACGGAGAACAGTATCAGGCCTACGAAGTAAATGGGCATCCAGGTGGCCTGATGGGGGACAATCACAGCCACAGACCAGTCGACATACTGGATCGGACAGTAATAGGCGGTTGCCGGCACACCGTTGACGGCGACCTCGACGGTGCCGCTCTGCTCCTCTGCCAGGTCGCGCAGCACGGTCTCGTCCTTGATAGGCATGCTCTTTCCTTCAGGATAGGCGATGCAGCTGCCGTCCTTGTTGATGACAACCGTATAGAAATCAAGCGCCGTGAAGTAACTGAGGAATTGATTCAGCAGGCTGTTCTGCTTGATGCCGGCATCGATTTCCTGCAGTTCCTTGCTCAGCCACTCGAAGGTCATATCTGCACCGCAGACACAGGCCAGACGGCCCTTGGCGTCGTAGACGGGCTTCACAAACGTGCAGTAGCGGCCGCTGATGCTCGTACCGTCATAATAATAGTAAGGATCAGACCAGAAGCTTTTGTTCGACTCCTTGGCACGGATGTACCAGTCGGAACGGGTATAGTCATGACGGGCAGAACCCACGTCCCTCACCACGAATCCGCTCTGGGCGTCAGGCTGGTGCACATAGGGCTCGAACCAACGGCCCTTCTGGGGGAAGAAATCTGGTTCGAAGGCCGCGAAATAACCTCTGACATCGGGATTCAGACTGGTCTTGCTCTGCAAGGCGGCTGTTACTGCCTCCGGGGTCTCCATGTGTTTCCTGACCTCGTCGAAAACGTTCATGGCATTCATCTCCATACCGCTGACGGTCTTGGCAATCTTCTCAGACGCTACGTTCATGATACCCACATAACACAGATGACTCTCGGTTTGAATCACATAGCGACAAACCAGGAAAGAAACGACCAGCATGACAAGAAGCACAGTCGTCATTGTCAGTAGTAAAATACGCTTCATAGTCTATGATTCAATATTTGGACTACAAAGTTACTACATATTTTCACATTTTATCCATTAGGCTCCCTATAATTACGATTATTTAACACTTGCAATTTGTAGTGTCGAAGTGCTGAGGCCATTGGAGGTGCAGGTAAGCTGCAGGGTGCCGGCGGTGTCTGTACTCTGGATGAGCAGTTGGGCGAGACCGTTGAAGGCGGGTATAGTGAACTGTCGGCAGTCCATAGTGTCAGGATGGTCGAGACCGGGGTAGGAGGGATCGCCATTGCCGGCACCGAGGATGCGGCCGTTGCCCGTGAGGGTGAAGGTGAGTACGGGACAGGCATCTGGCACGATGCGGCCTTTCTGATCCTGCACTTCGATGGTGATGACGGCGAGGTCGCGACCGTCGGCAGTAATCTCGTTGCGGTCTGCCTTGAGCATGGTCTTAACAGCGGGTTTCGTGGTCTCAATGGTCTCCGTGAGAATGCGCTTGCCGTTCTTATAGCCGTAAGCCACCACACGGCCAGGCTGATAGGTGGCGTTCCACTTCAGGTGCCTGTTCTTGGGCATCGTCTGACGACCGAGTTTCTGGCCGTTGACGATGAGCTCGACCTCGTCGCAGTTACTATATGCCCAGAGTTCGATGGTCTCGCCCTCGTGACCCTGCAGGTTCCAGTGGGGGAAGATATGGAGCGTAGGTTCGTCAGTCCACCATGATTTCAGATACCACGCCTCGTCTTTCCAGAAACCGCAGTAGTCGAGGATGCCGAACTCGGAGTCGTGGGCAGGGAAGACGAGTGGATTGGCCTCGCCACGATAGTCGAAGCCCGTCCAGTAGAAGAGTCCTGCAGCCCAGGGACGATCGGCATAGAACTGCCAGCCGCGCTCGATGACGTTCTCCACATGGTGATGGGTGGTGTCGCGATTCATGGAGACCATCCGTCCGGGATAGTCGGGCAAGTTAAAGTACCAGCCGCGTGTGCCACAGCCTGTGGTCTCCTCCGTGCCAACGATCTTCCAGTCAGGATGGGCCTTCTTACGGTTGTCGACATCGTTCTGTACGATATAGTTGAAGCCCACGACGTCGAGGCCTTTGATGAGTTCGGTGCCTCCGGCATTGGCCACCGTGCTGGGACGGGTGGGGTCGAAGAGCTTTGTATATTCGCGCATGGCCTCGGCCAGACGGGTGCCCTGGATGGTGTTCTCCAGTCCCCATTCCTCGTTGCCGTCGCTCCATAGGATGATTGATGGGTGATTCCTGTCGCGCTTGATCATCCGCTCCAAGAGTCGCAGGTGTTCCTCGTTGATACCCATCAGACGGTTCTCGTCGATGACGAGGATGCCCTCACGGTCACAGATGTCGAGCAGGGCAGGCGTCATGGGATTGTGCGAGGCACGGTAGGCATTGCAGCCAAACTGTTTCAGTTGCTTGATGCGCCAGGCTTGCAGGGCATCAGGGATGGCTGCCCCCACACCGGCATGGTCCTGATGCATGTTGACGCCCTTCAGCTTCAGCGGCTCACCATTGAGGAGGAAGCCGCGCTGGGTATCGAAGGCGATGGAGCGGATGCCCGTAGTGGTCAGATAGACATCGACCACCTTGCCGTTTTGACTGACGGTTGTCTCCACCTGATAGAGGTAGGGGTCTGCGGGACTCCAGAGACGGGGTTGGCTGACTGTGAGCGTCTGCTGTGTGGCAGTGGTCTGCTTCGCCTTCAGGCTGAGGCTGGCAGCGGAGGCCTTGGCGATTTCGTGGCCGACGGCATCAAGCAGGCGCTGAGAGATTTCGCACTGCTGAGCCGTCAGACCACTGTTGTGTACTTCTGTCTCGATGGTGATCACCGCCTCCGTATAGGGTGCCTGCATTTGGGCATGGACGAATGTGCCGAAGGGTGCCACGCTGACCTGAGCGGACTTCTCGAGCCACACGTCGCGATAGATGCCTGCACCCTCGTAGAACCAGCCTTCCTCGAGCGAGGCGTCTGCACGGACGCAGATGAGGTTGTCGCCACCATAGTTAATATAAGGTGTGAGGTCGTAGACCTGTGTGACATAGCCGCTGGGTTCCGTACCCATGTAGAAGCCGTTGAACCATACCTGGGCATTGCGGAAGATGCCGTCGAAACGCAGCTGGAGGCGTTTGCCGAAGTCCTCCTCGCCGATGGTGAAGACCTTGCGGTACCAGCCCACACTGGTAGCAGGGTATTTCCAGCCGACGGTCTTGTAGCCGTGGGAGTGGCTCGCCTTGGCAGCGTAGGGCAGGGTAGGCACCCAGTCGTGGGGAATTTGCACATCCTGCCAGGTGGAATCGCAAAATTTATGGGAGTAGGGACCCTCGTTGTGGATGGAATTGGCCTTCGTCAGGTAGTTGAAGTACTCCGTGCCGCAGCCGAAGTCCTTTTGGGGGTCGGCGGCGTGGCCAAAGGCAAACTTCCAGCCCTTGTCGAGGCGGACGGTCTCGCGCTGGGATTGTGCACTCAGGGTCAAAGAAAACAGACAGGCTACGGTCGCCATAAGCATTGTCTTTAGTCTCATAATAGTCATTGTCTTTTTGTTTGATGTTGCAAAGGTAGGCAAATTTTTCAAACCTGCACGAAAACGGAGATACTTTTTTGCCTGTTTGACAGAAAAGTGTCAATAATGGATGAAAAACGCAAATTGTTGGAAGCCAGAGGTGTCATGACGGATTGTTTTGAACGAATCGGAACGGATTTGAACAAATTGGAATGCACGAAGGCGTTTTTGAACACGTCGGACAATCAAAAGAACGCCTCAGACAGCCATTTTTTGAAATAATAACGAACTTTGCACCCGGAATTTGAAAAAGATTTCGTATATTTGCATCGACTAACAATTAATTCAGTAAGATATGGCAAAAAAGTTTTCGATTCATCATTTTTGTGTTGTAGTTATGGCTATGGCCGCTCTGTGCGGCTACAGCCTTCGTACGTCCGCCCAGACACTGACGGCGGCTAACATTGACGAGGTCGTGAAGGCGATGACGCTGGAGGAGAAGTGCCACATGGTGCTTGGACGCGGTATGCACTTCAACGACGACGCCAAGTTCCCAGGTACTGCTGGAAGCACGTTCTCCGTCGCCCGTCTGGGAATCCCCGAGACCTACTGTGCAGACTCCCAGCAGGGACTCCGTATGAACGCCACCCGTGCGTGGGATCATAACGATTATTACCCCACAGACTTCGTGGCTTCGATGACACTCGCCTCGACGTGGGACCGTGAGGCTGCCTTCAAGGTGGGTCAGGGCATCGGCAACGAGGTGCGCGAGTTCGGTCTCGACTGGATCCTCTCGCCTGCGATGAACCTCATCCGCAATCCACTGTGCGGTCGTAACCACGAGTACTATTCGGAGGATCCCTACCTCTCCGGCACCATCGGCGCAGGCTATGTGCTTGGCGTGCAGAGCGAGGGTACGGCTGCCTGTCCGAAGCATTTCGTGGCCAACAACCAGGAAACCAACCGAAACAACAATATATCACAGGTGTCGCAGCGTGCCCTGCGTGAGATCTACCTGAAGGCGTTTGAGATCATGGTGAAGGAGAGCGATCCCTGGACCATCATGACCTCTTATAATAAACTGAACGGCCCGTATGCCGTGCAGAACTACGAGCTGCTGACCACCATCGTCCGCGACGAGTGGGGCTGGAAGGGTATGTACGTGTCTGACTGGAATGCCGGCGACGATGCCGTAGCCGCCATGCTGGCTGGTAACGATATGCTGCAGCCCGGACAGGACAAGCAGTATGACGCCATCCTCGCTGCAGCTAAGGACGGAAAGCTGCCGATGGAGGTGCTCGACGCCAACGTGAAGCGTATCCTGGAGTATGTCATCAAGACACATAACTTCAAGGGATATAAGTATAGCAATGAGCCCAACCTGAAGGCTCACGCCAAGGTGGTGCGTGAGGTCGGTGCCGATGGTATCGTGCTGTTGAAGAATTCCGGCATCCTGCCTTTGGCTGGTAAGAAGGTTGCATTGTTTGGCTGCACCTCATACGACTGGATCTCTGGCGGTTCAGGCTTCGGAGGCACGAGTGTAGGTCACTATACGGTTTCTCTGATAGAGGGACTGCGCTGTGCAGGCTACGAGGTGTACAAGCCGTTAATCGGTATCTACACCCAGCATCTCGCTGCCGAGGAGAAGAGACTCTTCCCCAATGGCCGTCCTCCCTTCTCGCTGATGCCTCCTGCACGTGCTGACGAGAAGCAGTTCACCGCAGAGGAACTGAGTGCCGCCATCGAGGGCTCTGACGTGGCCATCATCTCACTGGGTCGTAAGAGTGGTGAGGCTGCAGACCGCAGCGAGGCAGACTTCTACCTGAAAGACGGTGAGAAGCAGCTGATTAAGGCCGTCAGCGAGGCTTATCACGCCAAGGGCAAGAAGGTCGTGGTGCTGCTCGACATCTGCAGTCCCATCGACGTCGCCTCATGGCAGGATCAGATTGACGCCCTCGTCTGCACCTGGCAGGGTGGTCAGGAGAGTGGTTTCTCTGTGGCTGATGTGCTCAGCGGCAAGGTGAATCCCTCTGGCAAGCTGCCGATGACTTTCCAGATCAACTACGGTGATGCCTACGCTGACAAGAATTTCCCCGCCAACGTGGACGACAAGACGCTCGGTGCGATGTTCATGTGGGGCTACAACAAGGATCAGGCGCCGAAAGACCGTCAGCCGCAGAAGGATATCGACTTCACCAACTATGAGGAGGACATCTACGTGGGTTATCGTTATTTCGACAGCTTCGGCAAGCCCGTGGCCTATCCCTTCGGCTTCGGACTCTCTTATACCACCTTCGAATACGACGATCTGGAGGTTGAGGAAGAAGATGGTGTCTATACTATTAAGGTGGATGTGAAGAATACGGGTAAGCGTGCTGGCCGCAACGTCGTGGAACTCTTCGTGGCTGCTCCCAACAGCAAGAAACTGAACAAACCCGAGAAGGAACTTCGCAACTACGCCAAGACCAAGCTCCTGCAGCCCGGTGAGGAAGAGACCGTCACGATGACCGTCAAGACCTCCGACCTCGCCTCGTTCAACGAGAAGGCCTCTGCCTGGAAGACGGACGCTGGTGTCTATACCTTTATGATCTGTTCTTCTGCCAACGATGTGGAGGCGAAGGCTACTGCCAAAGTAAAGGCTTGGACCCAGAAAGTCCACAACGTGATGCAGCCCAACGTGAAGTTAAACTTATTACACAGATAATTATAACAACAACGAATAAAGACGAATTACACGAATGAATAAACAACAGAATCTGTGTAATCTGCGAAATCTGTGGTAGAAAATAAGAATTCGTGAAATTCGTGTAATTCGTTGTTGAAAAAAGAAAAAGAAAATAACTGTATGAAAAAGATTCTTTCTTCCCTGTTGTTGGCTTTGGTCGCTGTGCCGATGTGTGCCCAGTGGCAGATGCAGCCGACGCCCAATGATACGCTGCAGCCCGTTCGGAATCTCGGCGGTGGTAAGGTGGCGTTCAGTATCTATGCCCCTAATGCCAAGGAAGTAGGCTTTGGCGGTGACGCGATGCCCTGGGGCAAACCCCTCCAGTTCACGAAGGCCGACAACGGTGTATGGACAGCCGTCATCACGGATCTGAAGGACGGTGTCTATCGTTATAACTTCACCGTCGACGGCGTGAAGGTGCAGGATCCAAAGGGTCCCCTCTCTGCCGAGACCTCTGCCCTCGCCGTCATCAGCGACGGTAAGCAGTTCTACGATGTACGTCCTGAGATTCCCCACGGTGCCATCGCCCAGCGCTACTATTTCAGTAAGACACTCAACACGCTGCGCCGTCTGCATGTCTGGACGCCCGCAGGCTATGAGAAGTCTGCCGATAAACTGCCCGTGCTCTATCTGATTCACGGCGGCGGCGACAACGATGCCTCATGGCCTGGCGTGGGCTGTGCCGGCACGATCCTCGACAACCTCCTGGCTGAGGGAAAGATGCAGCCGATGATCGTCGTGATGCCCAATGGCTCCATTGCCACGAAGAACCTCATGGACGAGGTGCCCCTCTTCGAGCAGGATCTTGTCACGAGCATCATCCCCTTTATCGAAGACAACTACCGCGTGCTGGCCGACAAGGCCCACCGTGCGATGGCCGGTCTCTCGATGGGAGGTATGGAGACGATGGAGACCATCCTCAACGACAACGATAAGTTCGACTACTTCTGGGTGCTGAGTGCCGGCTGGTTCCCTGCACAGGCAGAACAGTTCGAGGGCTATCGTCAGCGTCTCGCCAAGGCTGCCGACGGTATCAAGAAGAACGTGCGCCAACTCGTTTTCACCCAGGGAGATCCTGAGGACATCGCCTACCAGAACGGCCTCGCCACCCTGAAGCTCTTCGATGCCGAGGGTATCAAGTACGAGTACTACTCTGCTCCCGGCGGCCATACCTGGTACACCTGGCGTAACAATCTCCACCAGCTCGCACAGAGATTATTTAAATAAGACAACGAATTAAAACGAATTGCACGAATTAATCTGTGCGCAGCCAAAATTCGTGTAATTCGTGAAATTCGTGGTAGAAAAAGAAAAAAGTATTTGTCAATCAATAATTTAGTATGAAAAAGGTATTTATGACTTTGGCCCTTGCAGCTATGTGCAGCTTGGGTGCCTCGGCACAGGAGAAGCTCTTCAACAGTGCCAGTGTTCAGTCTCCCGTCGTCAATAAGGACGGCACAGTGACATTCAACCTCTTCGCCCCCAAGGCCGTCAAGGTCGAGGTGACTGGCGATTTCCTGCCCACCCAGCAGATCGACATCCCCGGCTATGGCAAGTATGATGCTCCGGGCGTGGCCCAGCTCGTAGAGGGCAAGAACGGCGTGTGGAGCTACACCACCGACAAGCTCGCCCCTGAGATGTACAGCTACACCTTCAACATCGACGGTATGACCGGTGTGAAGGATCCTGCTAACATCTACGTGAACCGCGACATCGTCAGCTTCACCAACATCTTCATCGTCAGCGACGAGAAGGGTGACAAGGGCGATCTGTATCGCGTGAACGAGGTGCCCCACGGCAACCTCTCGAAGGTGTGGTACGACAGCCCCACGCTGAAGATGCAGCGTCGTATGACCATCTACACCCCCGCTGGCTATGACAAGGGTGGCAAGTATCCGGTGCTATACCTGTTGCATGGTGCCGGTGGCGACGAGAACGCCTGGAGCGAACTCGGACGTGCTGCTCAGATCCTCGACAACCTGATTGCTACGGGTAAGGCCAAGCCCATGATCGTCGTGATGCCCAATGGCAACCCCAACTGTCAGGCTGCCCCCGGTGAGTGGTCGTTTGGTATGTACACCCCTGGCTTCCGCGATGGCGGTACTGGTCCTAAGGATCCCGCTGTTGCTACCATTCCAGAGAGCTTCATGGACATCGTGAACTATGTAGATGCCAACTATCGCACCCTGAAGGATCGTGCTCACAGAGCTATTTGCGGTTTGTCGATGGGTGGTGGCCACACCTTCCACGTCAGTCTGCTCTATCCTAACAAGTTCGACTATTTTGGTCTCTTCTCTGCAGGCCTGCACTTGGCCAAAGGTGGTTACCAGGATTCGTTTGCCGAGCAGATCAAGGCCAATCCCGAGTTTGCAGATCAGAGCGCCAAGCTCTTCGCCAGCAAGCCCAAGCTCTACTGGATGGGTATGGGTAATACCGACTTCCTCTACCAGAGCACCGTCGACCTGCGCGCTTTCTGGGACAGCAAAGGCTACAAGTATGAGTACGTCGAGACCGATGGCGGTCACATCTGGCGCAACTGGCGCATCTACCTGACGATGTTCGCCCAGAAGATCTTCAAGTAATACAAGATGGTGTGACGATTTGAAATAACCCCCGAAAGTTAGGCAAAATAACTTTCGGGGGTTAGTACAGAAGCGATTTTCACAGAGAAGTGAAATGATTGCTGGTGTATGAAAATCCCCCGTCTGAACGAAATCAGGCGGGGGATTCTGTATGATTAAATCCGAAGGGATTAGTCTGCAACGAGCGTGAAACGCTTGAAGGCAACGATCTTCAGATCCTTGTCCTGCTTGGCGAGCCACTGAGTGACAGTAGCCTTGTCGCCGTCGCCGAACTGGAACTCCTGGTCTACCAGGCAGCTCTCCTTCAGGAACTTCTGGACACGACCCTTGGCGATGTTCTCGATCATAGGCATCTTCAGCTGAGCCTCACCCTCGACCTTTGCCTCGGCAATGATCTTGCGGGCCTCGTCAGCCTGAGCCTGTGTGAGCCAGCCCTTGGCCATGTTGCTCTCGATGTGATCCTCAGAGTCAACGAGGTTGGGGTTGATGCCACCCTTCTTAAGCTTCATCTCCACGAACTTCTCCACCTGCTCCAGCTTGGTCTTCTCGAAAGAGGTCTTGTACTCCTCGTCGAGGATCTTCTGGTCGACGCTCTGGGCATCGAGTGCGACGGGCTTCATGGCAGCCACCTGCATGGCCACGAGGTGACCCTGCTCTGCGGCGGGCTTGTTGGTCTGTACCATGGTGCACAGGGTGTGCTTGCCCATGTGGTCGTAGATCTCGATGTTGGCACCCTCGAGTGTGAGGTAGCCGTCGAGCTCCATCTTCTCACCGGTGATACCACTGCGCTGTGTGACAGCCTCCTGAGCGGTCATGCCGTTGATCTGGAGTGCCTTGACAGCCTCGAGGTCAGCAGCCTTGGCGGCGATGGCAGCGTCGAGGATCGTCTGAGTCAGAGCGATGAAGTCGGCACCGTTGGCCACGAAGTCTGTCTCGCACTTCAGGGCGAGTGTGGCGGCGAAGCCGTCAACAGCCTTTACGAGCACACAACCATTGGAAGTCTCACGGTCGCTACGCTTGGCAGCGATAGCCAGGCCACGCTCACGGAGCAGTTCCTTGGCCTTGTCGAAGTCGCCCTCGGCCTCGGTCAGAGCCTTCTTTACGTCAGCCAGACCAGCGCCGGTCATAGCGCGAAGCTTCTTGATATCGTCAATTGAAATTGCCATTGTTTTCTAAAAATTTTTTTCGTTATTACGTTATTTCGTTATCACGTTATTTTTTACTCTGCGGCGGGAGCCTCTTCCTCTGCGGGGGCAGCAGCCTCCTCAGCGGCGGGAGCCTCAGCAGCCTTGCGGGGCTTGCGGGCAGCGCGCTTGGGCTTCACGTCGTCAGCGCTCTCAATATCAGTCTGGGCGTCGGCTGCCTTCTCGTCGGCCTTCTCAGCCTTGCGCTCCTCCACACCCTCGGCGATAGCGGCGCAGCAGGCGTTGAGGATGATCTCAACAGAGTCCTTGGCGTCGTCGTTGGCGGGAATC
>Ga0265298_10002421_pt1 | contig 25988 bp, 28 predicted proteins | sample AusTroGonzalo_MG_3_FD_193486 | JGI IMG/M metagenome (GOLD analysis project Ga0265298, IMG submission 193486) | Bovine rumen microbial communities from tropical cattle in Woodstock, Queensland, Australia - Gonzalo_01 | ecosystem: Host-associated > Mammals > Digestive system > Stomach > Rumen ...
GTGATGGTCTCTGCCGAAAGGCTCATTTCATCGGCAATCTGACTGGTGCTGCGTCCTTCGGAGTGCAGAGTCTTTGCTTTCTTTATGAGTTCATCGAGTGATGACATAAATTAGAGTTGGATCTTGAACCTTATAAGTTAACCTTATGTGCCGATGCCTGCCGCGGCTTAATCCGCAATCACGCATTTACTTTATCCGTATTATCTCCGAGCCGCAGACATCGCAGACTCCGGGAGCGTCGCAGAACTTCAGACAGCCCGTGCACCGATACTTCCACTGCCGCTTCTTTGCCCTGCGCATCTGAACGGGAATAACCGTAAGACCCAGGGTCTGGGCAGTATTGGAGAGTGCGAAGTCGTCGGTGACCACAATCCCCCCGATCTCGAGGGCAAGCGCAACCACGTCGCAGTCGGTCTCCGAGATTACGCCGTAATCGCCGGATTTCTTCGAAGCCGCAACAACACGCTTTCTGGTCGAAGGCGACGCCTCCGAGACGAAAAGCCGCCCTTCCTCAAGCATGGCGTCAAGTTTCGACTTCGAGCGCAGGTCTTTCATCTCGGCGACCACCGAAGGCGGCACGGCAAACTTTGTCCCCGCTATCGGAATATCCAGAAAAAAGAAAGAGGAATCGAGGACTTTAACCTGTTCGTCCGCGGCACCGGCGGCACCCGCGGCGCTCTCGCCTCCGGCACTTCGAACATTTTCATCGGATTCGCTCATGTGAAGCCCTCGTTTTCGGTTATGTTTCCTGAAAATCAGTTCTTAAATATCGCGTTTTTGATGCATTCGGCAGCCGTTATGACCGATGATGCCGACTCTATGGTATCGGACGAGGCAACCGACGAGAGACCGCCCGCACTGAGCCTTGCGTAGCCGCCGCTTGCGAAAACGCCGTGGACGCATGCGGCATGGACACTGACCGCACCCTGTGCCTTAAGCATACCCGATGCGGTCGCAAGCGTGCCGCCCGTGGAGATGATGTCGTCGACGATAACGACGCATCTGCCGTTTGCGTCAAGCTCCTTGGGCTGCATCGTGACCTCGGTACCCGAATGGCGTGTCTTCTGAAGGTGGTCGCAGTCGAAATTAAGACCGCGTGCGACGTCGGCGGCGAAATCCGCAGCACCCGCGTCGGGCGCGAGGATTAAGGGATCGTCAAGTCCCAGTGTCTCGATGTATTTGCCGATATAGGGCGCCAGCGTCAGATCCTCGGCTGGAACCCTGAAATGCTTAAGGTTGTCCTTCTCGTGGTTGTTTATCGTGTAGACTTTTTTGACGCCGTCGGAGAGAGCCCTTGCAATCGCTCTTGCGCTTATCGACTCGCCGTCGTTGAACTTCTTGTCCTGTCTTGCATAGCCCATATACGGGATGACGAGGGTAACCTCGGAATTCTCGCAGGCATCTATCATGAGAAGGGTCTGGATGAAGGAATCGCTGTCATTGAAACTCGATATGAGAATTGTCTCGTCATCCGTCTTTCCGGTCTTTATGTAGAGCTCGCCGTCGGGGAACTTTTTGAATTCGGTTGCGGCAAGTTCAAGACCCGTGCATTTTGCAGTTTTTGCGGCTAAAACCTGAGATTTTTCGTTGCAGAGAATTTTCATAGCTTGTGCCTCTTATAGAAAGTACTTAAACTATCACGAATGAATCTTTTAATTACTATCGTTTAAAAGAGGTAGTATTGATCCATGGATGATAGCGATAAAAATATAAATCCTCCATTAAATGAACGGGAATTGTCTGAAAACCCCGTTTCCACCCCCCTCCGCGACTCCGGCATTGCAGGGTCAGATATAAGTCGGAATGCGGTATTGTCATGCGCTGAGGAGTCACGCGCAGACATCTATAAGGAAGACTTATCCGGAGGTGACGGCGCGGCGGAGTCAACCGGCGACGAATCGGGGCAGACAGTGTCTGAGTCCGTATCCGATTCTGAGAAGGATGTATCCGAAGCGGCGGAAGCACCCGAAGCACGGGAAGATAATATACGCGAGCATAAGGTGCCCGAGAATGAGATAACCGAGCCTTCTCAAAGAGACAACCGCCCCGTCATAACCATAAGAAACGTGGGCGTGTCGGTGACCGCAGGCAACGGCGGAGATAACGGCTCGGGAAAACCGCTCATGAAGCTTGACGATATCGATCTGGATAAGATAGAGACATCCGCCGACATCGAGATACCGAAAGGGCTTATCGATCAGGTAATCGGACAGGAGCATGCCGTTGAGGTCATCAGAAAGGCGGCAACCCAGAGACGTCATGTCATGATGATAGGAACTCCGGGAACGGGTAAATCGATGCTTGCGAAAGCGATGGCGGAACTCCTTCCCAAAGAGGATCTGCAGGATATTCTGGTCTACCCCAACGGCGACGACCCGAATGTCCCCATTATCCGCACGTTCAAGGCGGGAAGCGGAAGAGAGATGGTCGCGGGTCTCAAGGCCGAGGCAAAGAAGCATGCCCAGACCCGAAATACCCTCGTAATGATACTGATATTCGGTATCCTCGGATACGCGATTATCACGGGTCAGCTCCTCATGGGTATCATAGGCGCGGCTTTCATATTCATGGCACTTCAGTATTCGCGCCCGAAAGAAGAGATAATGGTCCCCAAGCTCCTTGTCTCCAACGAGCCGGACAGCAACGCACCCTACATAGACGGCACGGGCTCGCATGCCGGCGCACTTCTGGGCGATGTCCGTCACGACCCCTTCCAGTCGGGAGGTCTTGAGACACCCGCACACGAGAGGGTCGAGGCGGGCGCGATTCACAAGGCAAACAAGGGTGTTCTCTTCATCGACGAGATAAACACGCTTACGGCGCATTCCCAGCAGAATCTGCTCACCGCTCTTCAGGAGGGCGAGTTCCCGATAACGGGTCAGAGCGAGAGGTCTTCGGGTGCGATGGTCAAGACCGAGCCTGTTCCATGCCGTTTCGTCATGGTCGCGGCGGGCAACTTCGATGCGATGGAAGGAATGCACCCGGCGCTGCGTTCCCGTATCAGAGGATACGGTTACGAGATCTTCATGAAGGATTCGATGCCGGACACGCCCGAGAACCAGAGGAAGTTCATCCGTTTCATTGCGCAGGAGATTCACAACGACGGCAAGATCCCGCCGTTTGACCGCGGCGCCATCGAGGAGATTATGCGCGAGGCAAGGCGCAGAAGCAACCGCAAAGGACATATCACGCTCAAACTCCGTGACATGGGCGGTCTTATACGTGTTTCCGGCGATATGGCAAGGCAGGAGAACGCAAAGATTACCACGGTCGAACATGTCCTCAAAGCCAAGGCGATTGCACGTTCGGTGGAAGACCAGATCTCGGACGACTACACGAAGAGAGCCCGCGATTATGAGCTTACAATCGTCAGCGGCGCCGAAATCGGACGCGTAAACGGTCTTGCGGTCGTTGGCTCGGATTCGGGTCAGGTCCTGCCCATCATGGCGGCAATAGCGCCCTCGCAGAGTGCGTCGGGAAGCATAATAGCCACGGGTCTTTTGAAGGAGATTGCCAAGGAGTCCATCACGAATGTGAGCGCCATAGTGAAGAAGTTCACGGGCCGCGATATCAGGAACATGGATGTGCATATTCAGTTCATAGGCACGTATAACGGCGTTGAGGGAGATTCGGCGTCCGTAAGCGTGGCAACCGCGGTCATAAGCGCCGTCGAGGGCATCCCCGTAAGGCAGGATGTCGCAATGACGGGCTCGCTCTCGGTTCGCGGCAATGTCCTGCCAATCGGCGGTGCGACCTACAAGATAGAGGCGGCGGCAAAGGCGGGAATAAAGACGATTATTATCCCCAAGTCCAATCTTGCCGATGTTCTCATCGAGGACAGATACAAAGAGATGGTCGAGGTTATACCCGTGAGCGATATCTCGGACGTGCTTAAGATTGCACTTGTGGACGGTCCGGATAAAGAAGAATTCCTTAAGAAGATAGCCGAGCTTGCAAGGCTTTCTCCGGCGGACATAATCGAGAAGTTTGCACCGAAGAAGTCGGATGCGACCGCAGCCGCGAACTGAAAACAACAATCACATTTCTTATTTTTCTCTTTCATCCCGTGCAATGATGACACGGTGATACTGCACGGCAATGCGATTACCGTCAATGAGATTGCCGTGATTCAATTGTGATTCAATTGCTGCGTAATGATGCATGACTAAGCAATGACTCACCGATGACTCATCAATGACCCGGCAGTGATGCCGCAACGATACCGCAACGATGCAGCAGCACGACACAATTGCATTACAGTAGCATTACAATAGCATTACAATTGCATTACAGCAGCATTGCAATCGGATTAAAACAGCGGTGGAGAACCGGAAGAGGTAAGGGTATGGAAGATGAGTTGCGGCGGGAAGTTACGACAGAAAAGATAACGGGAATAAACGAGACGAAAACAGATAAGAAAAATCCAAATTTTTCAGAAAGATTGTTTAAAAGCGTAAAAAAAGAACTGGTTATATCGGGATCAGTTCTTCTTGGTGTCTAAGCCGTATTTTGCGACCATTAAGTCCCAGTCGCCGCTCTTCTTGAGGTTTGCAAGACCTGTGTTGAACTTCTCGACAAGTTCGGGGTGATTCTTGCTGATGCCGATGACGTATTCCTCGCCCGACGGGACCGTGCCGAGGACATTAAGGCTTCTGCCGTTCATGTTCAGTTTTATTGCCTGGACATCGGCGATAACCGTGTCGAGTTTCGTTGTGGTCTGAAGTACGTCGAGAGCATCTTCGAGGGTCTCATAGACCTGAAGTGAAGTTGCGGGCATGCGTCCGGTATCAATTAACTCGGTCTTTACCCAGTCGGCGGAAGTCGAGCCTGCCTGTGCACCGATAATCGCTCTTCCTCTGTTTATATCCTCCATCTTCAGTGCGGAACCTGTCTTTACCGCAAATGCCTTGTTGGTTACCCAGTAAACATCGGAGAAGAGCATACTCTCCGCTCTCTCGGGTGTCTTGGAGTATGCCGAGTAGATTATGTCAATCTCGCCGTTATTGAGTGCGGTTATCAAATCTTCCCTGTTCATTGACTTGAAGATGACCTTAATGTCCTGATCGCGGGCAATGAGATTTGCGCAGTCATAGTCGAATCCCGAGACCTGTCCGTTTGCATCGGTATACGTGAACGGCGGATAGGCATCGTCGACACCTATGACAAATACTTTCTCCGAGGTGACCGTGCCTGCAGAAGTAGGCGTCGCCGTTCCCTGCGGTGTCGGGTTCGTCGTCTGTGTACATCCTGCCGTCAGAATGAGCAGTAAGAACACAAGGACTGAAAATACAGCAACATTATTTTTGTTCATGTTTGTTACTATGTGAAGTTGATATAAATAATTATTTGCAGTTTGACATGCCTGCGATCATGCGAAAAGACTGTGTCGCGAAGAATTCACGGACGAAATCACGGATGAATAAATCACAAACGAATGGATTCAATTATGAATCAATTAAACCAATATAATTACAGATTACATAAATGCCGTGCGGCGGTAAAAACAATAAATCCGCACGGGTATGGGACCGTCAATGGAAAAGATTGCTGTGCCGTGGCAGATTGTCAACGGATTCGGAGGACACATTAAGGCAACCGCAACAACCCTCGTTGTTCAGAAGAAGGGTGCGGTAAGGGAGTATCCGCTCTCGGAGATTACGCACCTTCTGGTCTGCGGCGGTCACAACATCCATACATCGGCGATAACTCAGCTCCTTAAGAACAATGCATCCGTATCGTTCTTCGATGCCGACGGAAGACCGCTATCGGTTCTTAGGCCTTTCGGCTTTCGGCAGGACGAGGCGGTCCGAAGTCTTCAGATGAAGGCGCCGGAATACACCCGCGCCTCCGAGATTGTCCGCTCCTCGATAAAATCGCGGATGATGCTTATCGATAAGGTCTCGGAGACCGCCGGCAGAAACCTCTACTACGAGGGCGAACGCGAGTTCCTGTATAATCTCCTCGATGACGTCGAGTATCTGATAACGATGGAGGAGTTGCGGCGGATTCAGAAGCTATCCGCGGATATGTATTACGAGACGATATCGCGGTCGACAAACCCTGTTTTCGGATTCAGGCGCCGCACTCCGCGCCCGCATAAAGACCCGATAAATTCCATGCTCTCGCTGGGATACTCGATGCTCTTCGGCAACTGCTGCGTCTCGATAATCGGCGCCGACCTCGACGGCGATATCGGCGTGCTCCGCGAAGGTTCAATGTCTCTCGTTCTGGACCTGATTGATCCGCTTAAGGCGAAGATGGTCGATTCCGCGGTCTTTAAGATTGCCGCCGAAATCCTGAAAGAAGACAGCTATGATATCGGAACGAAGCGCTGTCACTTAAACGACGAAATTATGGACGCATTGACCGACGAACTTCACATGTCGATAAACCAGAACGATATCGACAGATGCGTGCTCTCTTACCGCGATTCCATAGCCGAAAATCAGCCGTTCAAGATAAATTACTGAATCGATATTTACTGAATAACGGCAAAAAATGCAAAGAAAACCAAAGTATACCGAAGAAAAACGAATAAATAAAGAAATGCGCTTTTAAGGTATGCGCACGATATTGAAGCCATCGAAGTTGCGCAACGGAACTTCTTTGGCGTCAATGTTTTTTACGATTGCACGCGGGCACTCGTGGAGGGACGAGATAAGTTTGTCAATCGATGCGGAGTCGCCGGTTGCCGCAAAGAAAACCCTGCCGTCATCGAGGTTTTGCACAATGCCCGTGAGCGAAAGCCCCGCGGCAATATTTCTCACGCATGCTCTGAATCCCACACCCTGCACCTTGCCGGACACGTAAGCCTCGACCGTAATTACGCGATGTAAAGCCGTATCCTCAATCCCCGACATGATATTGCCGTTACCCATACCAGATTATAATATCTGCATTGATATCAGTCTTTTCGAATGTCTCCGCGGTCGGACAGACAGGGACTGATAAAACAGGGACTAATAATAAAGAAAGAAATAAAGAAAGACGATATAATTATACGGGAATCAGTATGAGCACAATATCGGAGAATATCGGGAGCATAACGGACGGCGACCTTCAGGCAAGGCGTGCGGCGGTAAAAGAGCTTGTCGCGTTCGGGGATGAGGCAATCGAGCCTCTTATAGCGGCACTCTGCGAGATAGAAGAGAACGATGCCCGCTGGTATATCGCGGGGGCACTCGCAAGGATAGGCGAGCCCGCAATACCGCAGCTGACATATACGCTAAAGGTCTACCCCGACGACGATGTCAAACGCTACTGTGCCGCGGCACTCGGAGAGATAGGCGAGCCTGCAATCGCGGAACTGCTCGAGATCTTTGAGACCGAAGACGGCATTACACGCGGTTTTGCTTCGCAGTCGCTTGTCAGAATCGGCGAGAGCGCAATAGCGCCGCTTCAGAAATTCATAGATTCCACGGACCCCGAGAGCATCCCGCACAGATGCGCCGTCGTCACGCTCCACAAACTGCGCTTTGACCCCGAAAACGTCTGATCTGTCTGTAAACTGAAAAATTGATTATTAATTTTATTTTTTTTTTTTGAAAAAGGGATTATAGCTGAATATATTTTCCGCTCTCGTAGTGCCGGATAACATCGGCAAGCCCGAGACCTTTTATGTATTTTACGAGCTCTTCGTGGTCGCGCTCATGATACATGTGCGCCGATACCGAGGTATGAGAGTACCAGCCGACACTTGCGCCGACGCCGTCGGCAATCATCTTCTGAAGGTGCACGAGGGCATACATGTTGGCGCCGAGAGCCGAGAGCATGTCGTTTGAGCGGAACTCCACATACATGTTGAGAGCGCCGTCACGAACGAAACACTGGATTCTCTGCAGGCACGGCGGATTGTCCGAGACCGTATCCTTGTAGGGTGTCCATGTAATGCCCTGCGCACGTCGCGAATTGGGATCGGACTTCAGTTTGTCGATGATATACTCAATCTGATCTATGCCTTTTCCGTCGCCGTCGCCGATTGAAACGAGTTTTCTCTCCGCGGCATCGAAACCGCCGCAGCCCGCGTCATCCACGCTGCCGACGGTAACCGGATAATCGAAGAGCCTGTCATGATAGGTATAGACAAAGTCGTTGTCGTTGCCGTATAAGAGATCGTGGACATACTTCTGCATGGCGCCCTCGCGGAACATATTGAGAGGGCTTACCATGTAATCCGCAAACGGCTCTTTTACATGGATATTGAGTGGTTCCGGAAGCTCTATGGTCTTTTCGTTGTCTTCCGTCACTATATATACGCCGTATTTCAGTATGGTCTTTAAGACTTCTTCATGTGCCTTGCCTATTGAGAAAGCGCGAACATTAAACATGATTCTCCCCTTTTGATCACAGATTCTGCTAACAGATCATTTACGCATGATTATTTAGTAATACGTATTTGTCTCTCGCAAGACAAGCGGCGTCATATTTGAAGTAATCAAAAACTGATAAACCGCAATCATGCGCCGAATGCGGAGTCGGCACAATAACTGCGGGCTGTTTCCCGAAACTGCCGAGGGCATTAATTTTGAGTACTATATTAAATCAAAACGCAAATTATCAGTCATGGAAGATCATGCTCCGAAGGCGTCGCCGAAGATGAACGACTACTTCAATTCGATAGAGGACGGTCTGACGGAGTGCATAGGTATTGCGAAAGAGGCGCGAAAGAAGGGATACGACCCGCGAACCGATATAGAAATCCCCATCGCAAGCGACCTCGCCGACCGCGTCGAGGCTCTGATGGGCTACAAGGGGGTAGCCAAACGTCTCCGCGAACTCGGAAAGGAGATGTCGCGCGAAGAGGTCTCGCTTAAGATAGGTGACGATTTCGTCGCGGGAATGTTCGGAGAGACCGACAAGGTCGCAATCCTCGACCATGCAATAAGAACTTCCATGGCGCTTCTGACCGAAGGTGTGGTTGCCGCGCCTACCGAAGGTATAGGAAATATCGGTATCGGCAAGAACGATGACGGCACGGAATACCTTAAGATAGCCTATGCGGGACCCATACGCAGTGCGGGCGGAACGGCGCAGGCGCTATCCGTTCTCGTCGGCGACTACGTCCGAAAAGCCCTGAAGATGAACCGCTACATCCCGCGTGACGAAGAGGTTGAGCGCTATGTCGAGGAGATAAAGAAATACAACTCGATATCGAGTCTTCAGTATCTGCCGCCGGACGACGATCTGCGCCACATCGTCCGCAACTGCCCCGTATGCATAGACGGCGAACCTACCGAGCAGGTCGAGGTCTCGGGTTATCGAAACCTCGAGAGGATTGAGACGAACGTCATCCGCGGCGGCATGTGCCTCGTCATAGCGGAGGGTATGGGTCTGAAAGCCCCCAAGATTCAGAAGATTGTCCGCAAAGTCCATATGGACGGCTGGGAGTGGCTGGACGCCCTTGTCTCGGGAGCGGCGGCAAAACCCGCGGAAGAGGAGGAGAAAGACGATTCCGTCAAGATAAAGCCGAAGGACAAGTTCATCCACGATGTCCTCGGAGGAAGACCCATCTTCGCGTATCCGATGAGAAAAGGGGGTTTCCGTCTGAGATACGGGCGCTCGAGGAACACGGGCTTTGCGGGCGCGGGTTTTTCCCCCGCAACCCTGCACCTTCTGGGAGATTACCTCGCGGTCGGCACTCAGATGAAGGTCGAGCGCCCGGGTAAAGCCGTGGGTGTCGTTCCCGTCGATACCATAGAAGGTCCTACGATTCGGCTGCTCAACGGCGACGTTGTCAGAATCGACACAATCCGCGAGGCGCTTCCGCTCATGAAGAGTATCTCGTCGATAATCGATGTCGGCGAGATGCTTGTGAGTTTCGGCGAGTTCCTCGAGAACAACCACGTTCTTGTCCCCTCATCCTACTGTCACGAATGGTGGATTCAGGAGAACGACTGGAAGGAGCGCCCCAAGACCGAGAAGGAAGCGATTGCGCTCTGCAAAGAGGGTTACTATCTCCATCCCGACTTCATGTATATCTGGGACGATATCTCCTGCGAGCGACTGTTTACGCTCTCAAGATATGTCGGGGAGAAGGCATTTTTCTCGACGGCGGGAGAGACGGGCACGGCTACTGACTCAGCCGCCGAAAAGACTGCGCAGGATGCGGCTCATGCGGCGGCAAACCAGACAAACGGGTCATCAAACGCGGCATCGCAGAACACGCTTCTGGACCACGGCGGTGCGGGGGATACGGCATCGGGCACTGCCGGAACTGATTCGGGGACGAAAAAGCCCGTCGCCGCCTATGACGCCGAATCTGGCAAAGGTCCCAATACAACCTACTGCCCCGCGGCGCATGTGGATCTCCCCGCGCCTTCGGATCTCATGCCGCGGGTTGTCTCCGCGGATACTCCCGTCCTCTGTATCCCCAACAATCCCGAGATAAAGGAGATTCTGGAGGAACTGCTTGTCCTTCACAAGGTGAGAAACGGCATGCTCGTCGTCGACCGCCCCCTCGTATTCCTTGCGTGTCTGGGTCTGGATGAGAATCTTAAGCGCATACATTCCCTCGATGACGAAGAGACGCAGAAGATTGCGGCGGAGCACAGGTCGAACTCGCTTGAGCTTGCCGGGCATCTTTCGGGATTTAAGATGCGCTCGAAGGCGGGAACGAGGATAGGCGGCAGAATGGGACGTCCCGGCAAGTCAAAGCCGCGTGAGATGACCGGTAAGCCGCATGTGCTCTTCCCCGTCGGCGCCGAGGGCGGTTCGCGCCGTTCTTTCCAGGAAGCCTCCAAGAGCAAAGAGGCGGATACCAACAGCGGCGATATCGAGAAAGGCTTTGCCATTGTCGGCAGCGGCACCTCGGGAATCGTCGAGATGGAGGTCGGGCTTCGCGAGTGCGAGGTCTGCGGAAAGGAGACATTCCGCAATATCTGCGATTGCGGCGGTCACACCATGCCCGTATATCACTGCCCCAAATGCGGAATGAGGCTCGAGGCAGGCGCTCTCTGCCCCAGATGCGGGGATGTCGAAGGAACCTGCGTTCAGCAGCTGAAGGTAGACATCAAGAGCGAGTACAACAATGCGCTGGAGCATCTCGGCATGCTCAACTCCGAGATTAAAATTCTCAAGGGCGTAAAGGGTATGTCCTCGGCGGAGAAATGCGTGGAAGTCCTCGAGAAAGGTCTTATTCGCGCCAGAAACAATCTCTGCGTCTTCAAAGACGGCACGGTGCGCTACGATATGATTGATCTGCCGCTTACGCATTTCCGCCCGAGCGAGATCTCGGTTCCGTGGTCGCGGCTCGTCGAACTGGGTTACGACTACGACGTCTACGGCAAACCGCTTAGGAGCGATTCGCAGGTTCTTGAGCTTAACTGTCAGGATATCCTCGTCTCCGAGGACTGCGGCAACTGGCTCTGCAATGTGGCGAAGTTCATCGACGAGATGATGGTCGATTTATACGGCATGAGTCCGTATTACAATGCGAAGAAGAAGGAGGACCTTGTCGGTCAGCTTCTGATAGGTCTTGCGCCGCATACGAGCGCCGGCGTTCTGGTGCGCCTTATCGGATTTACGCAGGCGCTTGTCGGCTACGGTCATCCGTATTTCCACGCGGCGAAGAGGCGTAACTGCGACGGCGACGAGGACTGCGTCATGCTCCTGCTGGACGGTCTCATCAACTTCTCCAAGGCTTTCCTCCCCGCGACACGCGGCGGTTCGATGGATGCGCCGCTCGTTCTTACCAAGCGCATAGACCCCAAGGAGGTCGACGGCGAGTCGCACAATGTGGATGCCTGCGATCACTATCCGCTCAGAGTCTATCTCGGCGGTCTGGAATACGCGAATCCTAAGGATATCTCGAAGGAGATAGACAATGTCGATTCAAGACTCGGGTCGCCGGCGCAGTATGAGGGTATCATGTTCACGCACGATACCTCCGACATTTCCGCCGGTCCCCGCGTCTCCTCCTACAACACCATCAAGTCCATGTCCGATAAGCTGGATGCGCAGCTTGAACTCGGAAGAATCATCCGCGCCGTCGACGAGAGCGATCTCGCCGAGAGAATCTTAAAGACGCATTTCCTGCGCGATATTATGGGTAATCTCAACTCGTTCTCCAAGCAGAAACTGCGCTGCACCAAATGCGGCGCTAAATACCGGCGCATGCCGCTGGCGGGAAAGTGCACGGTATGCGGAAATTCGCTGAATGCGACAATCTACGAGGGTTCAATCAAGAAGTATCTTGAGCCTTCCATCCGCATGTGCGAGGAGTATGATATCTCGGAGTATACGAGGCAGAGGGTCGAGGTGCTCAATCTCTTCATAAAGTCGACCTTCGGAGAGCCGCCGCAGGAGCAGCTGGATCTCTCGAGTTTCATGTAACGCATGTGACGTATGCGGGCCGCATGCGATGCCGCGATGTTGCGGATGCGGAAAAGCCCCCTAATTCTTTTTGAAATTATCCCATAATGCTATTCTTTAAATTTACCGACCGCAAATATTACTGGGACGATTTTGTATCGTATCTCATGCGAGGATAGCCAAGTGGTCAACGGCGCCCGACTCAAGATCGGGTCCTTAGTGGTTCGCGGGTTCGACTCCCTCTCCTCGCACTTATTTTCTGTTTTTTTCGATATTCGCCCGTATTCTGCCGTGACGTTTCAATTGGATATGTTTAATTATCAGCAATAACAACATGGTAATGTATTTTACACCCAATCGAGTGCTTTGGGCCTATAGCTCAGTTAGGCAGAGCGCCTGACTTTTAATCAGGTGGTCGGGGGTTCAAATCCCCTTGGGCCCGCTGTTTTCCCGTTTTGTATCTTGTTTTGAATCTTGTTTTGAATTTTTTTGAATTATTTTTTGAAAATTTTCGGAATTTTCAAAGATGAAATCGTTCGATAATGGCGCAAAATAAAAAAACGGAAAAAAGTTGTTATCTCGATGCCGCACAGAACGCATCGTACATACTGTAAAGCCATATGAATATGCATATTACGAGCGGTATCAGAGAAATTATCGGCAGACCCACAAGCAGTGAGACGCTTGAAAACAGTGTAATACCTCCGAATATTACCCATAAGACGAATAAAAATACAGCCTTCAGGAACTGTCCCGTATAGAACTGACCGAGTCCCGGTATGAAAAATGACAGAATTACTGCCAGAATTGCTGATGCCATAAGAGAAAAATGTTTTCTTATAATAAAAAGTTTCTCAAAACCGGTTCTCGAACCATGTTCTCAAAAGAAGATTTAAACAAAAATCAGCGGGATTTTGCCGCACAGTAAGCGTCATATATGCCATATACCCACAGGAATAAATAGATCATAAATGCCAGAAACGCAAAGCCTCTGCCCAGCGAATATGACATGAATGTGCCCGTTACATATAATGTGTATGACATATGCCCTAAAAACATAACCAGAACGAATAAACCGACTGCCTTCAGGAACTGTCCCGTATAGAACTGACCGAGTCCGGGGATGAAGAATGAAAGTATTGCTGCCAGAATTGCCGATGCCATAACTAAAAACTGATTTTATATAAATAAAAAGTTTGCTGAATTAAAATTAATATTAAAATTAAAAAAATCATTTGGATTTTGCCGCACAATACGCGTCATACATGCTGTAGATCCATAAAGCGAAATAGCCGATGAAGGCAATGAGCGGAATAATATTGTTCGATAACGAAGGTAATGTGCCAGTGGTAAATAACGGCATGTAAATGTATGACGACAGATGTGCCAAGCCGATGGATGCAATGAAAAATCCGACCGCCTTCAGAAACTGCCCCGTATAGAACTGACCGAGTCCGGGTATGAAAAATGACAGAATAACTGCCAAAATTGGTGATGCCATGGATAAGAATCTTTTTTATTGCAATAAATAGGTTGCCGCCTTTACAATCGGAAAATTCAATCCGAAAATCATTCGCAGACGATATCGTAGACCGCATGGTGCTGGGTCGGCGAATATGACCGCACAATCTTCTCGTCTATCCTTCCCGATGTAAATTCGCGGAGAACGGGAAGCATCTCGCCCTTTTCGGACTGCAGGGTATAGTAATGGATAACGCCGCCGGTCTTCGCAAGCGAAAACGCCGTCTTGAGAAATGCCGTCGAGGTCATGGGCAGATTCATGATAATCCTGTCAAACGAGTGCGGCGCAAGATACTCCCCGAGGTCGAGAGCATCGGCAAGCATGGGTATTACGTTATCGGCGCGGTTAATGCGCAGATTTTCGCAGAGGAGTCCGACAGCGCCCGGGTTTATGTCACCCGCGTATATGACCGAGGCCTTCTTCGAGAGCGCAATCGGGAAGGGACCTACGCCCGTGAACATATCAAGGACACGCTCGCCCTCTTTCATCAGCCCCAAAACCCGTTGTCGCTCGTTTGCGAGGCGTGCGGAGAAGTATGCGACCGCAAGATCGATTGTGAAACGGTTATTGTATTCGATATAGCTTGTGCGGGTCGTTTCAACGCCCGCGAGGACCTTGAATTTCTTTATCCTGTATTCCCCGAAGACGGGGCTCTCGCAGTGGAGGACGGTGTGGATTGACGGCCGCGACTTTAAGAGATATTCTGCCTCGGCAGGATCGTCGTCCTGCATAATCGCTATGCCGCCGATGAGTTCGTGGCGTGCGGGCTCGCGGCTGCGTTCCCGCGACTCGAATTCGTATCTGCCGATATCGTAATCGCAGCCCAACTCATCGGGTAAGGCAATCTCATCCGAGACTATCGGAAATATCAGAAAATCGCCGTCGGCGACGGGTTTCAGATTCGGGCACCACCCGCCGCTTCCGAGAAGATACCTTCTGAAAGTCTCGCCTTTTGATTTCGGAACTTTAATTCCCCACTGACCGACCGTCATGAACCGTTTAACCGTCATAATATAGTATCTGATAGAACAAATAGTTAGATAATGAAAGAGTATATCGAGAGGCTCAGAGACGGCAGTCTGAAGATGCATGCCATTGAAAGTGAGGTTGAGGACACCGACAGGGCAGTCGCGATAAGACGCGCATTTATCGAAGAGGAGACCGGCAATTCCTTTAAGACCGCGGGCAGCTACTCAATGTCGACGGAGAGGGCGGCAAAGAAGAACTGCGAGAATATGATAGGCGCCGTTCAGATACCCCTCGGAGTCGCGGGAAAACTGAAGGTCAACGGCGAATACGCAGACGGCGAATTCTACATCCCGCTTGCGACCACGGAAGGCGCACTCATCGCCTCAATCAACCGCGGCTGCAAGGCAATCACGAAGGCTGGCGGCGCCGATGTGAGGATTCAGCGCGACGGCATGACAAGAGCGCCCGTATTTGCGGCAAAGTCCGTCGCACACGCCATGGATATTATACGCTGGGTGGAGACCCACCGCGATGAGCTCAAAGCCGCCGCCGAATCTACGACTTCGCACGGAAAGCTCACCGATATCACATGCTTCATAGTCGGAACGAGCGTATACACGAGAATCGAGTTCTTCACCGGCGATGCCATGGGCATGAACATGGTGACCATTGCCTCCGAGAAGATAGCGGAGATAATCGCGGAGAAGACCGGCGCCGTCCTCGTCGCCCTCTCGGGCAACCTATGCTGCGACAAGAAACCCGCGGCGGTAAACCTTGTAATGGGACGCGGAAAGACCGTTGCCGCCGGCGTATTCCTCTCCGACGATATGGTAAGGGATATCTTCAAGACGGATGCGAAGACGATGATGGAGGTCAACAACCGCAAGAATCTCGAAGGCTCGGCACGTGCCGGCGCACTGGGATTCAATGCCCATGCGGCAAACGTCATCGCCGCCATGTTCCTCGCATGCGGTCAGGACCCCGCACATGTCGTCGAAGGCTCGAATACCATAACGACGGTCGACCTGGTCGAAGGCGGCGTCTATGTCGCGGTTACGCTCCCCTCGCTTCAGGTCGGCACCATAGGCGGCGGAACGGGTCTGGATACCCAGCACGAATGCCTCTCTCTCCTCGGCTGTGCCGGCGGCGGGGAGAAATCGGGCGATAACTCGAAGAAACTTGCCGAGATAATCGCATCCGCGGTTCTGGCGGGGGAACTCTCGCTTATCGGCGCTCTCGGCGCTGGTCACCTCGCACGCGCACACAAGACGCTCGGCAGATAATCGGATAATCAGATAATTAAAAACAAGTGCAAAGCGTCAAAAATTCGATAAAACAGTTAATAATGCGTCAAAGCGTAAAAAAACTCATTCACAATAATCAAAACTTTTCAGCATTATAATCGCATCTTCGCCGTCGGGGTAGTATCCGCCGATGACAAAGACCTGCGAGAAACCCATTTTCTGATAGATGCGCTGTGCCGTGATATTCGAGACTCTTACTTCAAGCTGGAGACCCCCGGCACCGAGGACGGCGCATTCGTATTCCACACGCTGAATCAGACGCCCGCCTATGCCTCTGCCGCGGAACTCGGGCGCAACCGCGATATTCATGATATGTCCGTATATTGTGCTGCCGCCGTCCTCTATGCCGGCGCAGACGAAGCCCACAATCCGTCCGCAGAGATCGGCGGCGAAGAATGTCCCCGGGTAATAGAAGAGTGCGTCCATGAAGCCCTTCTCGTCCCACGGGTTTCTGAAGTATTCCTTTTCCATCGCCGCTATTGTCGGAATATCCTTCATCTCGACCCGTCTTATTATGATACCGTCTGACACCGCTCTCAAGCCCGCCGAATATCTCCGAGGCCTGCCGCGGCAGACCGAACTCGGATATGCATATTAGTCGTAATGAGAAATAAATATCACATAAATCTCAGGCGGGAATCTCTCACGGGATTCCAGGAAGTCAAGAGAAGATATGGTGAGACAATGGTAAACATATACAGTTTTTCCGCACTCCGTCCGATAAAAGAGAAAGCAGAGGCGGTCGCATGCGTCCCATACGACGTTGTGACAGCAAAGGAAGCCCGCGAGTGCATAGAAAAGCATCCGCAGTCGTTCATGCGGGTCACCAGACCCGACTCGATAATGCCCGATCTCGACCCGAAAGATCCGAAGGTCTACGCCGCCGCGAAAAAAACCTTTGAGGAGATGATTGATTCGGGTATCTTCGTCCGCGACGACAGCCCTTCGATATACGTATACCGTGCGGACTACGGGCATGCCGTCTACACGGGTTTTGTCGCCGACGTCTCGGTAAAGGACTATGAGGAGAACAAAATCCGTCGTCACGAACTTACCCGCTACGACAAGGAGGAGGACAGAACGAACCATATCGACGTCACAAACGCAAATACGGGACTTGTCATCCTTCTCTACCGCGATGTCGCAAAAATCTCCGAATACATCGGTTCTCTTATCAAGGGGAAGGACGCCGACGGCACCGCCACGGGAGATACCGGCGTAAAGCACGAGATCTTCAGGATCAGCGATGAAGCGGTCATAAGAAAGCTCACCGAGACCTTTAAGGGAATAGATACTCTCTATATCGCCGACGGTCACCACAGGGCAAAATCTTCGGTCAATGTCGCACAGAGGCGCAGAAAAGAGGGCAGGGACACGGAAGAGTCGGAACGTTTCATGGCGGTAATCTTCGCGGAGGACACCGTAAAGATTCACGGATACTCGCGTCTGCTCGCCGATTTGGGAAAATACAGCGAGGAATCGTTCATCGGCGCCCTAAAAGAGAGGTATACCGTGACGCCGTATGACAACCCCGACAGGACAAAGTCGCGGATTGTTCCCAAGACCGTTGCGGCCGCAGATAAGCCGCTTCACATCTTCCACATGTATATCGGCGGCAGATGGTATGAGCTGACCGCGCCCGTGAAGGCGCCGGAGAAGATTATCGAGTCCCTCGATGTCTCGGATCTTCAGGAGAGGGTTCTTGACGGCATGCTCGGAATAAAAGACCCGCGCGGCGATAAGAGGCTTGACTTCATGGGCGGCTCGTATCCTATATCCGAGCTAGAAAGACTCGTGGATGCGGGCGAATACATTGCCGCATTCTCGATTCAGCCCGTAAGCGTCGGAACCGTCCTCGATGTCGCCGACCGCGGCGAGATAATGCCGCCGAAGTCCACATGGTTCGAGCCGAAGGTTCTCTCGGGTCTTGTGATTCACACGCTTGAGTGACGGAGCATCAAAAAAGAGGGGGCAGACATTCCGATATGATGAAGAATGATTCGGGTCTGCTCTCTCTTGATTTTATCGTCGGATTTACCGTTTTTTTAGCGGCATTCATTGTCGTAATCGGCATGCTGCCCGGAGTCTACGTCAATATCCAGAGTTCGTCCGCGGACTCCGGCCGCGACATGACCGCATACCGTACCGGCGTCATCCTTGCCGAAGATGCGGGTATCTCTTCCGACTCTTCCGACGGCATACCGTGGGAGCATCAGCCCCCGATGCGCCCCGAAAACATCGTAAGATTGGGTCTTGCCGTCTCGAAAGAGACTCCGAACATCCTCTCGCCGGAAAAGATTGAGCGGTTCTTTAACGTTCCCGCGTATTTCAACCTGACCGCCGATGAGTATCGCGCGAAACTTATGTTCGGAGAGCGTCCCCGCAATTTCAATATCTCGTTCAGAGAGGACGGCAGAGAGACTTTGTATATCGGCGACCGCGTGCCGAACGCCGGATACGGATTTTCCAAACGCTATGTGAAGGTAAAGGATGCGGGCAGGCTGGTTGTTCCCGTCGGAGATCTCACCCGCGGCGTAACCGTAAAACTGCCCGAAGGTGCGGATGAATACATATATCGGAACACGACCTCGTTCATCCTCTCCCGTGCGAACCTCTCCGACAGGTCGGTCACGCCCGCATACAGGATTGACCCGAAGACCGAGAGGGCGGTTATCGTAATCGACGGCATAAACACGGTTCTCGGCGTTCAGGACGGCATATCTTCGGTGGTAATCGAGAGCGTCGGGCTTTTCGCAGACGGCGATGAGGTTGCAATGCCGCAAAACGGCGGTAATGAGCCGTATAATATGTCGAATAAGCCATATATCTGCGCGGTTGACGGAATGCCTGTTGAAAACGGCTCGGAAATACATGTAAAGAATGCGGGAGTTCTGGAGTTCGTACTCTATCCGAACGCGATGTATTTCCCTTATTCCTACTCAAAACTCGAGATTCGGTTTAACATGAGATATACCTGCCTCACGGACGGCGAATACCGTTTCATTCAGGGGGAGACTGATTATGACTATGATTCGCCGTATCTGATTCCCCCGCATCTGACCGACGGCGTTCTGGAGGTCTGTATATGGTAAAGGTGTCAAAATCGACACTTTACGACCGCGAATGCGGTCAGCTCTTCGCCATGGAAGGTCTGATTGCGGCGGCAATCATGATCACTGCCGCATATCTGGCTTTGGGAACGGTGATTCCGCCGGCAAACGCCGATATGCACGTCTCCGAGATGCAGTTAAAGCAGATCGGCGACGACCTTCTCCATATTATGGATGTCCCCGACGGCAACGGGGGCACGGGGTATCTGGAGTCCGTCGTGTATAATGCGAGCCCGAATCGCGGTCCCGCGGCAAATGCGCAGGCAGGCGCCGCGTTCAATGCCACTTTCATGAATTACCTGCGAAAAAGCACGGGAGCGACGATAAACGCGGACACACTGCGCTATTCCGCGGCGATATACTGCGTCGACGACTCGGGTGAGGTAGTTCGGTTGCCTTTCGCGAATTACGGCGACAACACGGGCAGAAACCCGTCGGTATGCTGCGCAAGGTATGTCGCGGCGAACGACTGGGGGCTTATCGGGCAGAGTTCTTCGGATACCGCGGTCAGACTCGAGGTTCTGCTCTGGAGGGAGTAGCTATGGCAACTGTGCGGTCAAATATGAAGAAATCGGACTATAACGCCGAGTGGATACTGATTATGGGTTTTATCGTAAGTCTTGCGATAATCTTCCTGGCAATACTGCTCAACCTTTCGGCTGCCGCGGTTCAGACTCCCTCGGAATCGGTCATGGACTTTCCGAAGAGTCAGATAAGGGATATTCAGGCGGAGCTGACCGATGCCGCGGTCAAATCGAACTTAGAATTTGATTCCGATTCCGAATCGGAATCGGCTTTCGAGGCAAAACTGGATGCAATACGAAAACTTGCTATGGCAAGGGACGGCGCGGTCGTTGAAGCAAACCTCACATACGGCAGATATGCGGATGCGGAATACGTTTACGCGGAATTAACCGTGCATTACAACAACGGAGTTACGGAATATGACGGGACATACCTCCTGCCGAAGAAACTTTGAGAACGAAGAAGCGGTCATCACCGCCGTCGAATACATCGTCATCACCGGCATACTGATGGTTATGCTGATAATTACGGTTCTGACCGTAAATCATCTGTTCATTGAAGGACCTTCGGATACGCTGCGATATAATTCGTATCTCGATACCGGCGAGAGGCTGAGCGCGAGAATAGTCGATATGGAGATGCTCGCACCCGAATCGGGAAGGATTGTCACGCGATTGGATATTCCGCGGGAAGTCGCGGGAAAGAGCTTTAATGTCAGTTTCGTTCCCGAAATTGCCGGCAGCGACGGAGATCTGCGCAGTATCGCGGTCGGCGACGGGCACGTGACCTGCTCTGTGTCCGTAATCGGCGGAGATGGCAGTGTTCTCAAAGGAAATTTCACGGGTTACGGATATACTCTCGAATACGATTCGGGAGGGAGTTGAGCGGATATGGAACGGAAATATAAGCCGAAACGGGCAGTTTTGCGAACCGTGAATAGCACGGGCAACACGAATAACGCGGGCAGAACGGGCGAAGATGCCGTATCGGAAGCGATAGGCTACATCCTTATATTCGCGATTACGGTAATCGGAATTGCGATGATAACCGTATACGCCTATCCGCTCCTTCTCCAGTCGCAGGCTCATGCCGATGAAATCTCCGCGGAGCAGACCATGGTTACGCTCAGGAACGATATCCGGGCGCTGACCTTCGGCAATGTGCCGTATCGCGAGACAACCGTCAGAATCGCCGGCGGAAACCTTGAACTCATCCCTGCGGCGGATTCCGCGGATAAGTTCGTGCTGGAGTATCCGCAGGCATCCGGCGGCGGTTACGTGACCCGCGATTTCGAATCGGGGGAACTGCGCTACAGTCAGAACGCGGTGACGGGCGGGGGAACGGCGGTATTTTCGCTTGAGAACGGCGCCGTTCTTAAGAGAGAGAAAGGCGCGGCAGGCTCGCTCATGGCTGCGGAACCGCGATGGTATTTCGATGCCGACGGCGAAAACAGCGGCACTCTCGTCATAATTATGACAAAACTGGAAGGCGGGCGGCATTATTCGTCGGGCGGCATCCGTGATATCCGTCTGAGCATGACGACCGCGCCCGAGACCGTAGACGAGGATTACGTGACGGCACGGGGCGGGCATGCGCCGCTCGGAGCACAGACAATTTCGCTTGAGTATATCCCCGACCGCGAAAACGATCTCTCGAAAGGCTGGGAGAACTACCTCACGGGCGGCATCGCGGGATGTCTCGCCGGCGGCGGTTTCAAAAAATCGGGCACGAAATACGTATTCGACAACGTAAAACGCCTTGTAGTCAAGACTTACACGATTACCGTCGAAGATATGTGACCCCGTGCGCCTTTTCGGACGGGTGCGTGATTTATACGGATCGCACGGATCGATATATTAAAGTTCACAATTGTTAAATACTATTATTCACAATTGTGATTCACAGATCTAATTCAAGTGAAAGAGGGTAGTCTGAATTGAGAATTGTATCGATTCATGTCGACAGCATGAAATATCGTGCGGTAAGCAAAACGAAGTTCGCCGAGCCGCTCGATGAGGATGCCGGCAGGGAAGGCAGCATGACGGAAGGCGTTGTTCTTCTGACCTGTGTTGAGTTAAACGACGAATTCTGTCCCGAAGAAGTGGTAAAGAGCGCGGTTGAAAACATCTTAAAGCGGCTGGACAAGATTAAGTGCAGGAGGGTCATGATCTACCCGTATGCGCATCTCTCCAGCGGCCTTGCGTCGCCGAAACGCTCGCTTGAGATTCTCAGGAGTCTTGAAGCGGCACTGAAGGACGAAGGTCTTGAGGTAACGCGGGCGGCATTCGGGTGGTACAAGGAGTTCGAGATGAAGAGCAAGGGTCATCCGCTCGCCGACCTTTCCATGACGATATGTCCCAAGACCAACAAGACCTCGGACTTCAACTGCCACTGCCCGTACTGTCGCAGTCCGCTGAAGAAAGAGGAACTTGCATAAAAAAGAAAACAAAAAGAAGAAAACAATAACGAAACGAACCGCTATATCGTGAAGTATTGTAATAAATGTAATAATCGGAATAAAATCATCAGACAGATATAAAACAGGATTCAGTCAAAAAAGACAATTGACAGAAGATAATTTACAGGTGATACAATGACAGAGAGTCACATAATATACATGGACAATGCGGCGACAACGCCCGTGCGACAGGAGGTTGTGGAAGCAATGATACCTTATATGAGGGAGAATTTCGGAAATCCGTCCTCATTGTATGATATCGCGAAGATCAACCGCGAAGCCGTCGCACTCGCGAGAAGCCGCGTGGCACGTGCGCTGAATGCCGAAGACAAGGAGATCTATTTCACGAGCTGCGGCACGGAATCGGATAACTGGGCAATCAAGGGAACGGCGTTTGCCAACCGCGACAAGGGCAAACACATCATCACGAGCGCCATCGAGCATCATGCCGTTCTTTACACATGTCAGTGGCTCGAGAAGCAGGGTTTCGAGGTTACATACCTCCCCGTCGACGAATTCGGCATGGTAAACCCCAAAGACGTCGAAGCCGCAATCCGCCCCGATACTGTTCTTATTACGATAATGTTCGCAAACAACGAGATAGGCACTATTCAGCCGATTGCCGAGATCGGTAAGATTGCCCGCGAGCACAACGTACTCTTCCACACCGATGCCGTTCAGGCGGCGGGACATGTCCCGATTGACGTCAAGGCAATGAACATCGATATGCTCTCAATCTCGGGGCACAAGTTCAACGGACCCAAGGGAACGGGTGTTCTCTACATAGGAAAGAGAGTTAAACTCGATTCGCTCATGCACGGCGGCGATCAGGAGAGAAAGAGGCGTGCGGGCACGGAAAATGTCGCCGGCATCGTGGGTATCGGACTTGCGCTCGAACTTTCGGTAAAGGAGATGGATGCGACAACAAAGAGGCTTGACGCTCTCAGAAAACGCCTTGTCGACGGTCTTCTGACTATACCGAAGTCGCGTCTGAACGGTCATCCGACAAAGCGCCTGCCGAATAACGTCAATGTCATCTTCGAATACATCGAAGGCGAGTCCATCCTGCTCATGCTCAACAGAAGAGGTATCTGCGCATCCACCGGAAGCGCCTGTAACTCGGCGTCGCTTGAACCTTCGCATGTCCTGACCGCCTGCGGCATTCCGCACGAGGTCGTTCACGGCTCTCTGAGGCTTACGCTCGGCGAGATGAACACGCAGGAGGATGTCGATTTTGTGATTGACGCGGTTAAGGACATCGTTCAGAAACTGAGGAACATGTCCCCGCTGACACCGGATGAGCTGAGAAAATACTGAAAATCCGGAAAGGTAATCAGGAAAGAAAGTCAGGAATTTAATTTCAGATTCAGATCTAAAATGGAGTAAAAAATGGATTACAGCGAGAAAGTAATGGATCACTTCGAGAACCCGCGAAATCAGGGCATACTCGAGAACCCCGACGGCATAGGCGTGGAAGGAAATCCGCAGTGCGGCGATATCATGAAGATATACATCAAGGTCGCGGACAACAGGATAGCGGATGTCAAGTTCCAGACCTTCGGCTGCGGCGCCGCGATAGCGTCCAGCAGCATGGCGACCGAGATGATAATGGGCAAGACCCTCGAAGAAGCGTGGGAACTCTCGAATAAGGCGGTTGCGCAGGCACTGGACGGGCTGCCGCCGCAGAAGGTTCACTGCTCGGTGCTTGCCGAGGATGCGATTCACAGGGCAATCAATGACTATCGCGTCAAACAGGGTCTTGAGCCGTGGGAAGAGAAACCCGGTCACAAGAAGCACTGTCACGAATCACAATAAAATCAAGAAAATAAAGAAAATCCAGAAAAGTTCACCGATATCAAAATTTAAAAACCAAAAATCAAAGAATCAAAGAATCAAGCGAATCAAAAGAATCAAAAAAACAGGAGATTGTCCGAGTACAATCTCATTAAGTCATTATTTTTAATTGTGCATTTTTTGTGATTTTATTGTGCATATTGTGCAAAGTATTGCCGCATTGCCGCATATCAATGCTCTGCACTGCTCTTTGTTATGCACCGTCTTTGTTCGGCACCGAATTGCACGGAATCACTGCTCTACCCAGCGCGAGCCGTCTTTGAGGTGCTCTTTCTTCCATATGGGCGCACGCGTCTTTATCTCTTCGAGTATGTATTCGCAGCCGCCGAATGCCTCTTTGCGGTGTCCTGCGCCGATTACGATGATGAGGATATTGTCGCCGACGTCGAGGACGCCGATTCTGTGAATAACCTCGACGCTCAGCAGGTTGAACTTCTTCTCCGCATCGGCGACGATGTCTTCTATCTCCTTTGTAGCCCCCTCGATATATGCGGAGAGTTCTATTTTGTCGATTCCGTCGTTGCGGACTATGCCGTCGAAGACCACAATCGCGCCCATGCTCTCCTTCTTGCTCTCTTCAACCAGTTTTGCGATATCGACGTCATCCTTTGTGATTCGGACAGGCATGTTATCCCCCCGCAACCGGCGGATATATGGCTATTTCGTCGCCGTCGGCAAGTTTTACAGCGCCCGCATCATCGCGGTCGATCCTTTCGAGGTTGTGCATGATGAGCACATAGTCCTGAAATTCGCCGTCCTTCGTGAATACTTCGCCGTATTTATCGGGATACCTTCGGCAGAAAGCGCCGACCGCGTCCTTAAGGCTGTTGGTCTCTCCGGCTTCGTATTCGAATATTGCTTCTTTGCCGAAGATCTCCGTGAATCTTGCAAAAAATTTAATCTTTATCTTCATCTTCCGAATCATTTCCTGTAGCATAATCTCTAAATATTAGATGAACAAATAACTATTCACAATTGTGAATATTGATCATACGATTCATAATGATAAATAGATTGTGATAATCATGCAGTTACCGTGTCAACAGATAGTCTGGGATGTAATCCCGGCAATAAGAGCATCGATTGCGACCGAACTCGGAAATATGGGAGTGAGCAATCTCGAGATAGCGAGGATGCTTGACATAGCGCCCTCAGCCGTATCCCAATACCGCTCGAAGAAGCGTGGATACAGGATAGAGTTCGACGAAGACATCAAGGAAGAGATCAAGCACATCGCCGAGGACCTCAATTCCGGCGCCGAAGTAAGCGTCAACAAAAGGATCTGTAAAATCTGCGCCATGATAAGGACCGACGGCGGTTGCGGAACCGAGGCTTCCGACGCTTAAATCATTTTTTCAGCGATTTTATCGGGTATTACTGATTATCATAACTCTTTTTTCGGATATGCGTCTGCGTATGAGTAAGCGAAGCATACGCATGCAGGTAACGAATACATATCGCGTAACGAATGAGATATCACACAACGAATGTCAGAAAGAATGCGGAAAGAAACGTCTGAAAAAAAGAATATTTTGGAGATTTACAGGTAGTTGTTCTTCATAAGCCACTCGACCTGCGGCTTTGTATATCTGTAAATAATGTCGCACTTGTCGTCCTGGAAGTCCCACGGAACGACAACGAGGACATCACCTTCGCGAATCCAGACTCTTTTCTTGATCTTACCCTTGATTCTGCCCACACGGGTAACTCCGTCATAGCTTCTCACACGGATGTGATTGGCGCCGAGCATCAAATCAGCGGTCGCAAACTGCTCTCTGTTCTTTTTGTTAGGAAGTCTGACGCGGACTATGACATCCTCCTCTTCTTCCTCCTGTGGTTTACCTTTTTTTGCTTCTACCAGAAATCCCAACTCCAGTCTGTACTTGTTTGTTTTAATGAAATATATATAATTCTCATCAACGGCATTATATATCGGT
>Ga0265298_10002422_pt1 | contig 25957 bp, 10 predicted proteins | sample AusTroGonzalo_MG_3_FD_193486 | JGI IMG/M metagenome (GOLD analysis project Ga0265298, IMG submission 193486) | Bovine rumen microbial communities from tropical cattle in Woodstock, Queensland, Australia - Gonzalo_01 | ecosystem: Host-associated > Mammals > Digestive system > Stomach > Rumen ...
CCTGTGCAACACGTTTGCCGCTATTGCGGCATATTGCTATTTCCCGAAGAAACCTGCTCTGAATCTGGAATGTGAAGAATCCAACCAACTCTGCCTATTTTGAAAAATTATATCGAACTCACGTTAATATTATATATCCCCTTTCTATATATCTACCTTTCTATATATCCCCGTTCTAAAATTTCTTTCTAAAATCTCCCCTCGCTTCGTTTGCTATCTCCGGCGTGCAAAAAACAAATAAAATGATTTTTTTCTAAAAAAAGTGCACTATTTTCTTGCGGCAATAAAAAAAATGTCGTACCTTTGCACCCAAAATTGAGAGTGGTATGCCGTGATGTGCTCAAAATGAGTGGATAACGGGTTTTTGGGGCCTGCAATAAGGTGACGGAAACCGGCGGTTGTCTCCTTTGAGGCGGGGTGTCGGCTCTTGAAATGATTATATTCGGATTTGGAAGGCGGGCGACCGCACGGAAGAGACGAATCAAAACAAACAAAATAAAAAAACAACAAACCAACCTAATTAACGTGGCGCAAGCCACAAGTATTAACAAAAACCAATAAAACCAAAATGAAAAAGTTTTATTCAATCGTGCTGATGGCATGCGCTATGCTGGTCAGTGCAAACCTTTGGGCTGATGATGTGGCTACACTTGCTGCTCTTCAGGAGGCTATTGACAACACAGCTGCCGGAGGTACTGTGAACATTCGTCTGACGAATGACATTTCAATTGCTACAACGGATATGCCTATCCGTATTTATGGCAACTATGCTGATGCCGGCAAGACGGTTAATCTTGATCTTAACGGACACAACATCGTGGTAGGTAAGGGTCGTGCTATTGAGCTCCTCAAAGGTACGCTTAACATTACCGGCGAAGGTGAAATCCGTAAAACTGACAAAGGCGGCAAGGTTTATGCTAATGCAAGCGGTAACAAGGAGATGGTTCTGGTTGCCGGTTCTTGGAATACTGCTGATGCCAACTGGTCGAACCTCACCATTGGTAAGGACGTAAAACTGAATGCTACTGTTGCTGAAGGTAAGGCTGTTTCTATCAATGAAATTGCTTTCACCCAGACTAATACTGCTGCGGCTAATTACACTATCACCAATCCGATGGAGTATGTTGACAAGACGAAAGATGCTGTTAAGTTCACTACTCCTGCTTACTACAAGCGTGGCGGTGTTGCTATCATGGACTACTGCACCGATTGGAAGAACTACACCAGCACAGGTGCTAAATCCACAAAGAACATTGGTAAGGCTTACGGTGTGAATGTTCATATCTACGGTTATGTTTATGGCCAGGAATATGGTGTGAAGATCAACGGTATCATCACCATGACCGATGGTGACAATGTTCCTATGGTACATATCTATCCCGGTGCCGAAGTTGCTTCTGACAAGACTGTAGGCTCCAATGCCGTTTACTGCTCTGGTTATGGTAAGACCATCATTGAAGGTACTGTTCACGGAGCCAATGGTGTGTATGTAAAAGGTGGTGATGTGACACTGAATGATGCCGTTATTTATTCTGAGTTTAACGGAACTTATACTGAGCCTGTGGCTACCAATTCTGGTGTTACTTCCGCAGGTAGTGGTGTCGTTATCGAATCTTCTGGTAATTACGTTGGTCAGCACTCGGTTGTTGTTTCGGGTGATACCAAGATTACTGGCGGTAGCGGATATGCTATCGAGGAGACTGTTACCAATTCTGCTGACTCCAAAGTTGAAAGTGTGAAGGTAGAAGGCGGTACGATTGAAGCTGGTGCACAGGGTGCTGTTATTGTGGATGAAAGAACCGCTGATGAGGATGCCAAGATTGTTATCGTAGGTGGTAATTTGGATAATAACATTAAGATTAAAAACGGTGAAACCGTTACTCCTGCAACTGTTGAGACCTTCCTCCCTGAGGGTGAGGAGGATCACTACAAGACCACTGCTGTTACCGACGAAGCTGGTAAGACCACTATCGTTGTTACCTATTTCGAGAACACCGCTGACAAGCCTGTTGAAAAAACTTCTGTAGTTGCTGCTCCTGACAACACGGGTGTTGCATGGATTTCCACCGCTGACGTTGAAGAGACCCTCATCGAGGACAAAGAACTCACTTACCTGGAGGCTATTGATAATGACCACAAGCAGGTTCTCAATGTAGGTGACGAAGACCACAACGTAACTCTCATCGTTGGCCGTATCGTTCTTGGCCCGAAAGCTAAGATTGTCGTAGCTGCTGGTTCCACCCTCATCGTTGATGGCGAACAGGGTATCGTTGCTAATGTCGAGGACAACCTCGTGCTGAAAACCAAAGAAGGCAAACCCGCTATCTTCCTCTTCAACCCCGCTGTTACTTCCAACCGTCACCCGAAAGCAACGGTTGAGTTCGTTTCGAAATCATATCGTAAGAGCAGTTCGTCTCTGGCATGGCAGCGTTTCGGTATTCCTACCAATGGAGTTACCTCTATCGTAGCCAAGTACAACGACACCGAAGTTTCCACCGCATTTGACTTCTTCAACTATGACAACAATGCTTGGGAGGTTGCCGGATACATCCATACTGCTGGCAAGACCATGGATTACACCAAGATGGCTAATGCGTTCGAGTACTTCCAGTTGCTGAACAACACCCCCGAAATGGGAACTGTTGTCACCATGACCGGTAACCTCGTAGGTAACGCCAACCCGCAACTCAATGTTCGTGGCACTTTCTGGAACGGTTACGCTAACAGCTTCATGGGTCGCATGAGCATTATGGAACTCATCGACATGATTCCGAATACCGTGGACAAAGCCATCTATCTGTACGACATCAATTCGGTTCAGGCTACTTGGGAGCCTCTCACTCTGATGGATGCCGAAGGTATGTTCATCGACCCGATGCAGCCCTTCCTTATCCGCAACACCAAAGCTGCTGCTGACGTTGAGGTTGATTATGCAGAGGCTGTTTACAATCCTGCTGTTAATCCCACAGCTGCTCCTGCACGCCGTGTGGCTTCTGACATGACCCGCGCGAAACTCGTTGTTCGTGGCGAAGGTTGCATTGACCGTGTTACCGTGGCTGAAAGTGACATGTTCACCGCTGACTTCGACAATGGTTACGACGCTGCCAAGTACATGAACGACGGTATCAATATGTACGTATCTGCTGCTGAGAAGATGAGCATTTATGCTACCGACAACCTGGAGAATACTTATGTAGGTGTTGCCAGCGTGAACGGCGGTACCTATACCATCAGCTTCGAGAAGGTGGCTGGCGAGAACCTCACTCTCATCGACCTCGCTACCGGCGCACAGGTTGCCATGACCGAGGGCAATGTCTATGAGTTCAATGTAGCTGCCAACACCGTGAACGACTATCGTTTCCAGATTGTAGGCCGTGCACAGGTAGCTACCGACGTTGAGACTATCTCTGCCGCTAACAACGGTGCCGTTTACACCATCATGGGTCAGTATGTAGGCCAGATCAGCGAGTGGAACAATCTGCCCGCAGGCATCTACGTAGTGGACGGCGTAAAGCGTGTAAAATAAATGATGTTTATGGGAAAACCGGTCGCGGGCTTCGTGCCCGCGGCTGAATTTCCCCAATCTTTTCCACTGATGAAAAAGCATTATTTTAAGCCGGTTCTTTCCTCTTCTGAATTCATGCTCTCCTGCGTGTGTTACTCATCACAGAATCCTGGTGGATCTAATATGGACCAAGATCCAGATGATCCGTTCAGTGCTCCGATGAGGAGATGAGGATATAATATAATCGGCATTAATATTGTCAAAATATTGTAAAATTAATCAATAAAAAAATCAAAACAATGAAAAAGATGTTTCTTTCGCTGCTTGCAATAGCAGCCACAATGAGCGCAATGGCTATCGATTACACTGCCAAAGCCACTCTTACGCTCACAGCTCCTAGCGGAAAGACTTCTAAACTGACTATCGCCGAGTCTGCTGAACTCGCTGACGGTCTGAACAACGGCTATTATGCTGAGTTGAACACGGAAGGTCGTGACGCCGCTTTGTATGTTGAGTACGATGGTGTTAAGTACATGACGTTCGCTGCAAAATCTCTTGACGAGATGGTTCTTGGCACATGGTTCAGTGATGGCGCTTCCACCGAGGATTACACGCTGACCGTATCCAATGTTGTTGGCACTGAGACTCTGAAAGTTAAGATTGGTGACGAGGTTATCGAGCTGACTGCTGGCACTCACACCTTGAGCCGTGCTGCTCTGCAGGCTGGTGGACAGGTTAATCCTGCTGCTGCTGTGAAGGGTATCTGCCATCAGAATGGCCGTCTGGAGTTCACCGACTATGCTGGTGCTACCGTGAAGGTTGTTGCTTATGACGACGAGACCAACGTGGTTGTTCCTGCTACCACCATTGCAAGCGCTGCCCAGAATATTGAGCTTGCTGCTCTGGCTGCTGGTCAGTACATCGTGATTGTTAACGAAGGTAAAACTGACGAGGAGCGTCTTGTTATCAAGAAATAATCTTGTTATCAAGAAAATCCCATCAGGATTTTGTAACAACACATACTGAGAGACGGTTTCATTACCGTCTCTCTTTTTTTTCGTTCGCTTGTATCAACGGTATGCTTGATGTTGTTGAGGGGTGGTGACTTTTGGGCGGGCTGGTGCATATAAAACTGCCAAAATGGCAGAAAGAGTGGTTTGGCACGGTTTTGGTGGAGTAAAGGGTGCGGACGGCATTATTATGCACCGCCCGAAACGGACAACAATATGGACTAACTAAAATAACACATACTATGGCAAAAGGTAATATCGGGGTAACGAGCGACAACATCTTCCCCGTCATCAAGAAATTCCTCTACAGCGACCACGAAATCTTCCTGCGCGAGCTGATAAGCAACGCGGTGGACGCGACGCAGAAACTGAAAACCCTCACCTCTGTGGGCGAAGTGAAGGGCGACTTGGGCGACACGCGCGTGCGCGTAATCCTTGATAAAAATAAGAAGACCCTCACCGTGCAGGACCACGGCATCGGCATGACCGCCGAAGAGGTGGACAAGTACATCAACCAGATCGCCTTCTCCGGCGCGGAGGAGTTCCTCGGCAAGTACAAGGACAAGGCGGAGGCCATAATCGGTCATTTCGGACTCGGCTTCTACTCCGCGTTCATGGTGGCCGACAAGGTGGAGATATTCTCGCTGTCGTACAAGGACGACGCAAAAGCCGTCCACTGGTCGTGTTCGGGCGATCCCGAATACACGATGGAGGACACCATCAAGGCGGAGCGCGGCACCGACATAGTGCTGCACATCAACAGCGAGTTCAGCCAGTATCTGGAGGACGCGACGATTGAGGGTCTGCTGACCAAGTACTGCAAGTTCCTGCCTGTGGAGATAGCTTTTGGCAAGAAGAAGGAGTGGAAAGACGGCAAAGAGGTGGAGCTGGACGAGGAGAACATCATCAACGACGTACAGCCCGCATGGACGCGCAAACCCGCCGACCTGACCGAGGAGGACTACAAGAAGTTCTACCACCAGCTCTATCCTTCGCAGTTCGACGAGCCGCTGTTCCACATACACCTCAATGTGGACTATCCGTTCCACCTGACCGGCATCCTCTATTTCCCGCGCATCAAGCGCAATCTGGACGTGCACCGCAACAAGATACAGCTCTACTGCAACCAGGTGTTCGTGACGGACGAGGTGGAGAACATCGTTCCCGAGTACCTGACGCTGCTGCACGGCGTTATCGACTCGCCCGACATCCCGCTGAACGTCTCGCGCAGTTACCTGCAGAGCGACAACAACGTGAAGAAAATATCGTCGCACATAACCAAGAAAGTGGCGGACAAACTCGCCGAACTCTACAAAAACGACAAAGAGGACTTCTGCAAGAAGTGGGACGACATCAAGCTCTTCATCCAGTTCGGCATGCTCTCCGACGAGAAGTTCTACGAGCGCGCCATCGGCTTCGCCCTGCTGAAGAACCTTGAGGGTCAGTATTTTACGCTGGACGAATACAAGGACAAGGTGAAAGCCGCGCAGACCGACAAAGACGGCAACCTCGTGCTGCTCTATGCACAGGACGCCGACAGTTCATACGCCTACATCGAGCGGGCAAAACAGAAAGGATATGATGTGCTGCTCATGGACGGCGAACTGGACGTGCATGCTATGTCGCAGTTCGAGCAGAAGAACGAGAAACTGCGTTTTGTGCGCGTGGACAGCGACACCATCGAGAACCTCATCCGCAAGGAGGATGCCGCCAAGGACAGCTACACGGACGAGCAGAAAGAAGGTCTGCGCAAGGCGCTCGAGGCTTGCCTGCCGGAGAGCGAGAAACTGCGCTTCTACGTCAATTGCGAGGCGGCGGCCGAGGACGCACTGCCTGTTTTCCTCACCCAGAACGAGTTCATGCGCCGCATGAAGGAGATGTCCGCCCACCAGCAGGGCATGTCGTTCTACGGCCAGATGCCCGACCAGTACAACCTCGTCATCAACACGGCGCACCCGCTTGTGAAAGAGCTGGCGGCGAAGATGACCAGCGAGGAGGTGGAAGAGGCTGTCGAGCCGAAAGACGGCGAAAAGAAAGAGGGTGAGCAGGCTCCGAAGGAGACCGTGAAGAAGACCGTCTGGACTCTTGCCGGAGAGGACGAGCGCCTGCACCAGCTGCTTGATATAGCCCTGCTTGCCTCAGGCCAGCTCAAGGGCGAAGCGCTGGCTAAGTTCGTGAACCGCACTGTCAGTCTGCTGGGCTGACGTCGGTTCCGGCTACAGGATTGCAGAGGCGGTGTGTGTATCATAGCCATGCTTGATAGCGGAAAATATGATATAGAATACACAAAAAAACGGATTCTCTTGCGGGAACCGTTTTTTTGTCGTAACTTTGCACGCTTTTTTGCCGCATGTACATGCGTGTGCATAAGAAAACAATGCCACAGAGTATGTGAGGCGCAAGAAAAAAGCGAACATGTTTAACCCTTAAAACGCAGGTACCTGCACCAAGAAACAGGAGCAGGAGACTGCGGACAAACAAACTACCATTATTATGGCAGAAAACAATTCTCTCCAGAACTTCGACTGGGATGCCTATGAAAGTCAGAAACAGGGCACAAAAAACGAAGAAGTCCTTGCCAAGTACGACCAGACTCTGAACGCCGTCAAGACGGGTGAAGTGATTGAGGGTACGGTTGTCGGTATCAACAAACGCGAAGTGGTTGTGAACATCGGCTACAAGTCGGAAGGTCTGATTCCCGCCGGCGAATTCCGCTACAACCCCGACCTGAAGATCGGCGACAAGGTGGAAGTCTATATCCAGAGCCAGGAAGACAAGAAAGGCCAGTTGGTTCTGTCGCACAAGGAAGCCCGTGCATCCCGCAGCTGGGAGCGCGTCAATGAGGCTTGCGAGAAAGGCGAAGTGGTTATGGGTTACATCAAGTGCCGCACGAAGGGCGGTATGATTGTGGACGTGCTCGGTATGGAAGCCTTCCTGCCCGGCAGCCAGATCGACGTGAAGCCCATCCGCGACTACGACATCTTCGTAGGCAAGACGATGGAGTTCAAGATTGTGAAAGTGAACCCCGAATTCCGCAACGCCGTTGTATCGCACAAGGCACTGATAGAGGCGGAGCTGGAAGCCCAGAAGCGCGAAATAGTAAGCAAGCTGGAGAAGGGACAGGTGCTGGAAGGCACTGTGAAGAACATCACCAGCTACGGCGTGTTCATCGACCTGGGCGGTGTGGACGGTCTGATTCACATCACCGACCTGAGCTGGGGCCGCGTAAACGACCCGAAGGAGATTGTGCAGCTTGACCAGAAGATCAACGTTGTCATCCTCGACTTCGACGAGGAGAAGAAGCGCATCGCTTTGGGTCTGAAGCAGCTGACTCCGCATCCGTGGGATGCTCTCGACCCGAACCTGAAAGTGGGCGACAAGGTTCACGGCAAGGTGGTTGTTATGACCGACTACGGAGCATTCGTTGAGGTGGCAGAAGGCGTTGAAGGCCTCGTTCACGTGAGCGAGATGAGCTGGAGCCAGCACCTGCGCAGCGCCAACGACTTCCTGAAAGTGGGTGACGAGATTGATGCCGTTATCCTGACTCTCGACCGCGAAGACCGCAAGATGTCGCTCGGCATCAAGCAGCTGAAGGCCGACCCGTGGGAGAACGTAGAGACCAAGTACGCAGTGGGCACACGCCATATTGCACGCGTGCGCAACTTCACCAACTTCGGCGTATTCGTTGAGATTGAGGAAGGCGTGGACGGTCTGATTCACATCAGCGACCTGAGCTGGACGAAGAAAATCAAACACCCGAATGAGTTCACCTCCATCGGTGCAGAGATTGAGGTTGTTGTTCTCGAAATCGACAAGGAGAACCGCCGCCTGAGCCTCGGCCACAAGCAGCTGGAAGAGAACCCGTGGTCGGAACTGCAGTTGAAGTTCGGCGTGGACACCATCGTTGAAGGCAAGATTGTAGAGCTTAACGACAAGGGCGCAGTAGTGGCTCTAGAAGACGGCGTTGAAGGCTTCTGCACCACCCGCCACCTGCAGAAAGAGGACAAGACTCCCGCACAGAAAGGCGAGACGATGAAGTTCAAGGTGATTGAGTTCAACGGCGACGCGAAACGCATCCTGCTGAGCCACCTCCGCACATGGGAGGAGCGCAAAGAGGCTCCCGCAAAGGAGACCGCAAAGGCTGCGAAGAAGGAAACCGCTCCCGAGATGCCTAAGATGGAGAAGACTACTCTGGGCGACCTCGACGTTCTGGCAAATCTCAAAGCCAGCATGGAGACAAAAGAAAAATAAAATCTTCCGTGCTTATTCAAAGACTGCCTGACATCTGTCAGGCAGTCTTTTTTTTTTCCGCATTGCGCAGTCTGCGCGCTTTACTTGATTATTCCGTCACGGCGCATCAGGGCTTCCACTGTGGGTTCGCCGCCACGGAAACGGCGGTAGAGGTCCATCGGCTTCTCGGTGCCTCCGCGCTCAAGGATATTGGTGCGGAAGAGGTCGGCAGAGCGCTTGTCGAATATGGTGCCTCCTTTCTTCTTTGCAGCGGCCTGGAAGACTGAGAAAGCGTCTGCATCCAGCAGTTCCGACCACTTGTAGCTGTAATATCCGGCTGCATAGCCGCCTGAGAAGATATGTGTGAAAGCGGTCTCCATCTGTGTCTGCGGCACTTCCGGCATTACCGCCACCTGTCTCATGGCGTTGTTGCCGAAGTCTATTACTGCCTGCTGCACAGTAACTGCCTCCGGCACGGCGAAAGGCTGTGTCAGTGTGTGCCATGTCATGTCCAGATAGCCGAATGAGAGCTGGCGCACGCAGGCGTATGCAGCATGATAGTTGGCCGAGGCGTGTATGCGGTCGATGAGTTCCTGCGGCATCGCTTCGCCTGTCTCATAGTGCTTGGCGAAAGTGTCAAGAAACTCTTTCTCGCCGAGGAAGTTCTCATTGAACTGCGAGGGCAGCTCCACGAAGTCACGGGGCACTGCCGTGCCGCTGAGAGCCGAATAATGGCAGCGGGTCAGCATGCCGTGCAGAGCGTGGCCGAATTCGTGGAGAAAAGTCTCAACCTCGTCATAAGTGAGCAGTGCGGGCTTGGTGACAGAGCCGTCAGCGGCAAGCACCGGCTTGGTGAAGTTCATCACGTTCACGATGTGCGGACGGTGGTCTTTCCGACCGAGCATGTACTGCGGGCGGAAGTCGTTCATCCATGCACCGCCGCGCTTGCCGTCACGCGGATGGAAGTCAGCATAATAGACGGCGAGGAACTTCCCCTTTGCGTCATACACTTCGTATGCGGATACCTCAGGATGATATACCTGAATCTTCGGGTTCTCCTTGAAAGTCAGCCCGTAAAGGCGTTTGGCAAGCCCGAACACGCCCTGCTTGACGCTCTCAAGCTCGAAATAAGGGCGAAGCACATCGTCGGAGATGCTGTACTTGGCATCCTTGAGTTGCTTGCTGTAGAAACTCCAGTCCCACGGTTGCAGCGTGGCATAGAAGCCCTGTTCGCGCGCAAAGTCCTGCAGTTCCTTCACCTCCTGCTGTGCTACAGGCATATAGGCATCTCGCAGTTGGTCGAGGAAGGAGAGCACGTTCTCCTGCGTCTCGGCGCAGGTCTTGTGGAGCGACTTCTCGGCATAGTTGCGCTTGCCGAACAGCTGCGCCAGTTCAAGGCGCGTGTTCACTATGTCAATGATAACCTGTGTGTTGTCGTACTCGCCGCCTATGCAACGGCCGTTGGAAGCCATATAGAGTTCGCGGCGCAGGTCGCGGTTGCGGCAGTCCTGCATGACGGGGATGGTGGTCGTGGGCTTGAGGTCAAGCAGCCAGCCCTGCATGCCCTTCTTCTCCGCGTTGTTGCGGAGCATGGTCTTGGTGTCGTCTGACAGGCCGTCAAGGTCTTCCTCCCTCGTTACCAGCATTGTCCATGCGTTGGTCGCATTCAGGACGTTCTGCCCGAACTTCGTTGTGAGGCCGCTCAGACGTGCTGTCAGTTGGCGGTATTGCTCTTTCTGCTCGGGCTGCAGGTTCGCACCGTTGTTGGCGAAGCCTTCATAGATGTCGTCAAGCAGTTTACTCTGTTCTGCCGTCAGTTTCAGGCGGTCGCGCTTGTCATAAACGGCCTTGATGCGGCGGAACAGCCCCTCGTTGAGGCGGATGGACGACGAGTAGTCCGACAGCATGGGGACCAACTCCGTCTCTATCTTACGTATCTCGTCGTCGGAGTCGGTGTTCGAGAGGTTGAAGAAGCAACCTTCCACCACCGACAGCAGTTCGCCTGCGCGCTCGTATGCCTCTATCGTGTTGGCGAAGTCAGGCTCGGCGGGGTTGTTGACTATGGCGTCTATCTCTGCCAGCCCCTGTTTCATGCCCTCCTTGAAAGCAGGCATATAGTGTTCTGTGCGTATCTCCGAGAACGGATAAGTGCCGTGCGGCGTTGTCCACTTCTGGTAGTTCAAAAACGGGTTCTGCTGTGCTGTTGCCATGATGGTGACGGCTGTCAATGCCGTGGTTAAAACATTTTTGATTTTCATAATAATATTGATTGAGAGAACAATTATTGCTCTGTTGCGGCTGCAAAGATACAAAAAAGCGGCGGACTATACAAATTTTTCATACGAAAAGAAACCTTCAGTCCGCCATCCAAGACGGACTGAAGATGTTACACAGACAACCAAAGCATATCACGGCAGAACGAACTTCTGCGTGACGGAATTCCCATCGTCCGCATGGAAAAGAACTACATACGTGCCAGAAACCGTATGCAAAGATACGGTTGTCGTCAAAGCGTCTGTGGAGACATTTGTACTGCCTTCGCCTTCCAGACGGCCAGCGGCAAGAAGCCTCCCGCAGACATCATAAAGCACAAAGGTTCCCGGACAATCAGCCGAAAAGAGAAGCAAACCTCCCTGCGGCACAAGACGGATACGGGGCGTAACATACGTACTCACCGCCTGATACGGTTCCGGACGTATAGCACACGTACAGATGGCACGAGATTCACCTTCCCTGACAAGTGCCGCCCAATAAGGTGTGCCATAGGAAAGGGTGCGAGTGCCGTCGGATGACCCCTCGTAAAGCCAACCGTTATGTACTCCGCCGCCGAGAATCTCAAGTCCGTTGTGATACCATGTGATAAGAGAGAAACGATAGCCGCCATTGTATTGCTCGTTGAGTAATGTGAGGACATCATTCCATCGTTGGAGGATAATCCACGACGGATACAGAACGTGGAAAAGATACGTGCTAATAACCTGTTGTGAATGATCATCTTCCACGGCAAGCACTACTTCGTAATCGTCAGGGTAGATATACTTCGTTGTATCATCAAACGCACTAAACGGCACTTCGACAATTTCGTTAGAAAGTCCTTTCAGCGAGATGGTGCAATCTTCAAAATGGTTATTTGGTTCCTGCTTGGGATAATGCACTCTTAGTCTTGCCGCTTTTCCGTTAGTGACGGTCACTTGTACCTTGATTGAACGATAGTCTCCACATATTGTGTCGTTTACAAGCGATGCGATAGCCTTTAATGGACCCATTGGTATTTCGCAGTCTTTTGTGGAGAAGTGCAGAGTAATGACACTGTCACAGCCGGCAGCGTTGGTCAGTGTGCGGGTATAGTCCTTTGCTTCGGTGCAGGCAATACCGTACCACATGAACGGCAGTTCCTCCTCGCAGACTATAGCCGTCGTGTCGGACGATGTGTCGGTGCAAGGCACAGTGCAGCTCTTCGTCGAGAAGTGCAGGGTAATGACACTGTCGCAGCCGGCAGCATTGGGCAGTGTGCGGGTATAATCCTTCACTTCGGTGCAGGCAATACCGTACCACATGAACGGCAGTTCCTCTTCGCAGACTATAGCCGTCGTGTCAGACGAGGTGTCGGTGCAAGGCACGGTGCAGGTCTTCGTCGAGAAGTGCAGGGTGATGACACTGTCACAGCCGGCAGCATTGGGCAGTGTGCGGGTATAATCCTTTACTTCGGAGCAGGCGATGCCGTACCACATGAACGGAAGTTCGTCATCGCAAACTACGGCCGTCGTGTCGGACGAAGTATCAGTGCAAGGCACAGTGCAGTTCTTCGTGGAGAAGTGTAAGGTAATGACACTGTCGCAGCCGGCAGCATTAGGCAGTGTGCGGGTATAATCCTTCACTTCGGAGCAAGCGATGCCGTACCACATAAATGGCAGTTCGTCATCGCAAACTACGGCCGTCGTGTCGGGTCCGACAGACGGATACAGGACAGTAACTTCGTAACGGACAAGGCTGTCCAGTCCTTCGGTGGTCTTGAAGTGGCGCTGATAGGTACCTGCGGTCTCAACAACGGAGTCGTTCCAAAGTATGGCACTTCCGCCATCGCAGAACTGCTCCGTCAGGTCGTTAAGGATGAAGTCCCTGACAGTCAGTTCAAGTGTGCAGACACTGTCGCATCCCTCAGCATTGACGAGCGTGTCACGCAGGGAGACTGGCAGGCTGTATTCGACGCCGTGCCATTTGTAGCTATCGCCCGGATTGATGGTGACGACTGTGTTTTCGTAGGTACGACGGAGGACTTCAACATTATATGCCACGAGACTGTCAGCCCCCGATGCCGCTCTGTACATGCGCTGGTAGATGCCTTCAGTCTTGACGATGGAGTCGGTGTCAAAGATTTTCGCGCTGTCGCCCTCGCAGAACGTGACAGGGACGGTGTTGGTGATAAGGTTGTTCACCCAGAGATCGAACACCACGGTACTGTCACAACCTGCTGCATTCTCCAGGTTTTTGGTGATATAGGTGGTCTCCTTGTAAACGGTACCGTCCCATGTGTAGCTCTGTCCGTAGTTGATAATCACTTTTTCGAGCGAGTCGGTAGGCTCTTTGACGGTCACATGGATATTGTAAACGCTGTCGCAGCCGTCCATTGTCTCGAAGCGGCGTATATAGTCGCCCCCGACGGAGGTGGTGATGCCGTACTCGGAGTAGGTGTCTCCCTCGCAGATGGAAACGTCGATATCCTTCTGATAGGCCTTGTTCACCGTGAGAACCAGTGTGATGGTGCTGTCGCAGCCTTCGATGCTTGTATGTTGCTGTGTATAAGTCTCCGCAACGGAGCAGTTGAAGTTGTAGTCGGTGTAGGTATCACCCTCGCAGATGGTAGCATAGACAGTGTCCTTATACACAGGCACTTCCTTCAGCTGCAGCACGCGCTGCCCCTCACGCCCGTCTGGGAGAGTGTAGGGCTTGACATAGGTGCCGCCTTTGCCGTATTCCTCTCCCTGCCAAGTAAAAATCGAACCGGTACACATCACTCCGTCCTCATATTCGGGTTCCAATGGTGGCAGTACGTTCAGGTGCAGTGTGGTAGTGCTGTCGCAGCCATCGGTTGTGAGGTCAGTGCGGGTATAGTCGCCTTTCTCGTATGCGAGGAAACCGTTTTGGTTATACACTTCGCCTTCATTGATGGTAACGTTCAGTTCAACGGAAACAGGGTCGCATACATGGAGGTTAAGTGTATATGTGCTGTCGCACTTCCAGACAGACTGGAAATCCTTGTGATATACGCCTGTCTGATTCTCGTCGAAGTTGTCGTCCTTGTAGCTCTGTCCGCTCTGGATGACCTTGTCGATGACGAACTTGTGAACAGGATGCACGCGGAGGAGCAGCTGGGTGATGTTGAAGCCCTGCTTGCCCTCCACTTTGGCGGAGTCAATGTATGTAGCGGGGCGGCTTATCTCCTTGCCCGCAAAGGTATGTACATCACCCGCGCAGATATCCACAGTGTCGTACTTGAGGTCAAGGACCGGCTGTGTAACCGTAAGGATGACTGTGCTGTCGCAGCCGAAGCGCGACGTGAAGGTCTCGGTATAGACGCCCTCGCCGGAGATGGTCTGCGAGCCGAAGGTGATGGTCTCGTGCGGCGCGAGGACATAGCTGTCGTTGGTGGTGCTTGCGCCCATGAGGGTGAGAATCATGCGGTAGCGCTTGCACTCGTGCTTGTCGCGCATCTCCATGACGAAGTCGTAGGGATAGGAGTCCGGGACAGGCACGTCGAAGGTGTGGCCGCGGTAGGTGTAGGTGGTGGCGGAGCAGAGGGTGTCATATACTTCTTCCTCCAGCCCGACTACCCTTCTCACATGCGCTATATAGACACTGTCGCAGCCGGCTATGGTGGTGTATTCGGCGGTGTAGGTGCCTTTCTGGTCGAGCGTCTGCCCGTGCCACGGGCGTGTCTCGTCGTCAATAAGTTTGATGTTCTCCTCAAAGCGGTAGGACTGCGCCTCGGTCAGGACGAGGGTGACGGTGCTGTCGCAGCCAAAGCGGTTGCGCAGGGCACGGACGTAGGTGCCGGGGGCTGTTTCCGAGAAGCCGTACTTGTTGTAGGTGGTGCCGGAGCAGATGACATCGTTGATGGTCCGGCTCTGCGGCTTGCAGATGTCAAGGTTCAGGGTGACGGTGCTGTCGCAGCCGTTGATGCTGCGCAGGTACTGGTAATAGGTGCCTGCCTCCGACTCGTGGAAGCCGTTCTCTTCGTATATTTCGCCCTCGCAGACGGTGGCGTTGATGACGTTGTTGTACGCCGTCTCCACGGAGAGAACCAACTGATGCACTTTCATAGTGCCGTCAGAGGCTTTTATCTCCTGATTGTACGTGCCTCCTTCCGTCAGAGTCTTGCCGCCGAACTCGTAAGAGTCGCCTTCGCAGATGGTGTGGTAGGTGCGGCTGTTGACGGGTTGCGTGACTGTGAGCGTGACGATGCTGTCACAGCCGAAGCGGTTCTCCAGATTGACCGTGTAAGTGCCGGCCTTGCTGATGTTCAGCCCATGCCAGTCATAAACCTCATCAGGCTCCAGCTTGTAGCTGTCGGTGAAGTACTCAACCTGCGGCAGTATGCGCAGCTGGCAATGGTATTCCCAGTCGCCCTCGGTCTTTTTGACGGTGTAGTCCTGCGGGAAAGTGCCTGTCTGCGGCAGGGCGAAGGACTCGCCACGGAACTTGTAGAAGGCGGTGGCGCAGACGGTGTCGTAGCTCAGGGTGATGTTGTCATACTTGGCAATGAGCTTGTAGATACTGTCACATCCGAACCGCGACAGGTGTTCGTCCTTGTAGGTGCCGGGCTTGCTGATAGTCTGCCCGTGCCACTTGAAACTGGTGCCCTGCTTGAACTCACGGGTCTCGGTGTTCAGGAACGACTGATGCACTACCACTGTGTATGTCTTTATCTGGTCGCCCACAGTCTCGGAGAAAGTGGTGTTGGTGCTGTACTGCTTGCCGCCGATGGTGACGCTCTGCCCCTCGCAGATGTCGTAAGTCTGCTCAACGGACACCTGCTCGATGATGTCGTCGATGTCCACATCGTTGATTTCACGCAAGTATCCGCCCACGCAGTAGGCGTAACTCTCGTCCACACCCATGCCATAGACATGTGCCGTGAACTCGGCATCGGGGTTATAGAGGGTATAAGTGCCGTGGTCTATTTTCTTGGTCAGATAGGAGTATTCGGCATTGCCCGGCACGGTCTTGAAACCCGTAAGAGCCGCTCCGTTGAAGGTCATGCTGCCTGCAGCCGAAGTGGGGACAACGACATTCATATAGTGGTAGCGTATGACCGAAGTCTTGAAGGTGGCGAAGGTTATCTGCTTTATTCCCTGCTCCTGCGGAGTCACCCACACCATCGACGGGTCGCCTACCCGACTGGAGTTGCTGGTGCGGCTGCTCTGGTAGATGTAGCAGGCGCACGGGTCGGAAGTCTCGATATATACCGCCGCGTCAGAGAGTTTGTAGAGATAACTCTCGCAGGTGTTGATGGTGGCGATAGTGGAGCCGCCTTTCATAAGCCGGGTGCCGTCTTTCAGGGCGGTGAACATCACATAGTCGGTCGTCTGTCCCTGGCTCTTGGTCAGCACGAACTTCTTGCCCCATGTCTGCACGGGCATCGCCTGCTCCACGACGTGGTCGGAATAACCCTTGTAGTCAGGTATATAGAGGTCGATGTCGCCGTTGAACACCGCCACGGGCTTGTCCGCCTTGATGACACTGCCCGACAGACTGCCCTTGTCCGCCTCGGCTGTCACCTGATAGACCTGGCCACGGTTGAGGGTGAAAGTGTAGGTGCCTTTCTTGCGGTTCAGCGTCGGAGCCGAAAGCACCATTGTCACCTGCGTGTTGTTCTCGGTGGCAACCACCGCAAATTCCGTATTTCCCTCGCGCTGGGTGCGGTACGCCTGAATGATGTAGTCCGTGCCGAGCGAGGAGGTGGGCACCACGTTGGTGGCGTCGAAGGTATAGTCGGCGAAGTTGGCGCCATATACCGAGATGGGGGCGGTCGCCTGTATGAGCAGACCGGTGTTCTGCGTGAGGTCGGAGCCGTAGTTGTAGCATTGTGCAGCCGGCACGGCGATGATGGTCACGCCGTTGGCCTTTACGCTGGTGGAAGTGCTCCAGCCGGTGTTGGGGTTGGTCACGGTGATGTTCGCCGCGTTGCGCGAGGAGAACACCAGCTGCATCTTCAGGTATTTGCTGGAGGCGTTGTATTCGTAGTTCTGCATGAATGTCAGCCAGAACTCCGTACCTTCAGTGTTGAAACCTTCAAGTTGCGGCATCCTTGCAGGGCGCAGCCCTTCGATGGGAAGCGGTGTCTGCCGCACCTCAATACCCTCACCCGGTTCTCCGATAGGATTGGCGGATATGAGACGGCGCGTCTGTGCCTGAAGGGTCAGTCCGGCAAAGAGAAATATAAGCGATATGCAGATTCTGTTTTTCATAGATGTATCTCCTTTCTCTTTGTGTTAGTCGCAGACAGCGCGGACAGACATGCCTATACACCGCTCGCCTTTGGATGTTTGTGGTCCGTAACTTAATGCAGTCTGACCAGTATTGGTGTACCAATACAGATAATAGCAGTCCGAACTGCTTGTCGATGAATTATCTGATGTTGCGGTAATATACTTCGCATACTTCCCTTCATTGAATATGGTTGTACCATTGTTGCTTCCGTTGCCCTTATACCCTGTTGTCAGGAGGAATATGGACTGACCGGTGGTCTTGGAGGTGTATCTCACTCCTTTTTTTGTAGCATCATAGGCCACGTTGCAATACACTTTCAAGTCATCCATTTCCGCTTTGGTGGGTGTTCTCCATCCGCAACCCCATGCCTGCGTTGCCGCATCGTCGCCCGCCTCTAATTCTAACAGGCCGTCTTTGGCTGCCCCATACTTGGTATAAGGTGCTGTGTTTTTGTTGGAGCCTTTGTAAGTATAGTTGCTCCACAGGCAGGTTGCACCGGCATTCGTATCACCCCACATATAGTAATTTCCCGCCTCTGTTTCAGAAGATGCCCCGATGTTCACGGTCGCCCATTTGGGGCCGCCAGCCCAGAGCTGCACCCACTCATGGTCGCAGTTGCTGCCTGTCGGACCGGCAGGAGCCTCCGTGGTGAAACTCTTCACTTCGCCTCGTGCGGTGCCGGTGCTGTTGGTGGCGTATGCCTGGAAGTAATAGGTTGTGGAGGCTGTCAGTCCGGAGAGCGTGTAGGTGAAGGCTCCTGTGCCGCTGCCCGATGCTGTGCAGTTGGCGAGGTTGTCCGAAGCCGTCCCCCAGCAGAAGCCGCGTTCAGTGACGGTCAGTCCGCCGTCGGAGCTGACAAGTCCGTTCAGCACTGCCCCGTCGGAGGTGACGGAGGTCGCGTCATTGGTCAGCACTACAGGCTTGGCGGCAGGCGTGCACTCGAACTCATTCTTGTCCTCGTCCTCAAGTTTGTAGCTCACAAACTCATAGCGCGGAGAGTCGGAATAAACCGCCTTGTAGGTCGCGTCCTCCGTCGCCGCCACTATAGCCGGTGTCCAACCAGTGAAATAATAAATCTTGTCGCCCACGGCATACTGGACGGGGGTGGCGTTGGGGTATTCGGGCACTGTGCCTTTGGCTACCTCGATGACCGCTAACTCCTTGTTGCCGTTGTAGTCGTCGTCAATAAAGGTTATCTTCATCTTCGCCACCGCACCAAGCTTGACGTAGATGTTCTTCGTGATGTCAGACGAACTCTCCTGCTGCGTGGCGAGGAAGGCTATTATCTCTTCCTCGGGGAAGGGCTGCGTGCAGGCTGCATCGTGGTAGTACTCCGCGCTATAGACGTCGAGGTCGCGCATCCAGCCCTGTACATAGTTGGTGTCGGTCTCCCATGTGTATTGCACATGGTCGGTGCCGCCCATCGGCCATTCGCCGCCCACGGGGATATAGGTCAGGTTGTAGCTGAACACCGTCCACGGATAGTCGGGCGAATAAGGTATGTGGTTCCACGACGAGTTCGTGAAGTTCCGCTCCAGCTCGGGCGGGCAGTAGAACGCGCCTTTCTGAGGCAGCCCCACGCTCCACTGGTTGCAGAACGACATGCTCCCCCATGCTTTGAAATGCACGCGTATGTGTGTCAGGCTTGTGGCGTGCTGGTAGAGTCCGAACAGCGCTGTCTTTCCTGAACCGATTGTTGTCGCCCATACGTCCGGACCGCGCTGCAGGGAGGAACAGTAGAGGAACATATTGTAATACACCTGGTTCACGTTCAGCGTCCTCGGCCTCAGCACCGACGGAGCCTGTGTCAGGCTGGTGCAGCTCGTGAACATGTTGTAGCACGCCCCCTGCCCTACAACGGCATCCTCCGGGGCCAGTATCTCCGGCGCGGTTTTAAGTGCCGTGCAGCCGCTGAACATCTCATAGTAGCATTTCGCCGGGAGGTTGGTGCCGGGCAGTTCCGCCTGCACGTTCACCAGCGAGGTACAGTCTTTGAACATGCTCTGGTAGCACCCTTCCGTCAGCGTGGTGACACCAAGATACGGAGCGGTGGTCAGCGATGTGCATCCGTAGAACATCATATTGTAGCAGTAGTTGGCAAGTGTGGTGGCGGATAACTCGGGCGCAACTGTCAATGAACGGCAGGATTGAAACATTCCGCTATAGCAGTATTGTGCCAATATAGTCGCAGGCAGAACAGGGGTTCCAATCAGCGCACTCGCCTGACAAAACATATTGCCATAGCAGTATTGTCCTAACTGTGTGGAGGGCAACAGGAGTTCCGAAGCATCCACCAACGTGGTGAAGCCCGAGTTGGAACCATAGTAGAACAAACTGTAGAAGCAATAGTCGGCAAGCGGATACTCACTATGAATCACATCATTCACAGCATCATACGCCGCTATAGACATCACATTGCCGCTTGCCTTGAACTTGCCCTCGGTGGAATAAATAAACCAATATATACTTTTACTCCCATTGAACTTGCATTTGGTCACACCCCCGTCGGTCACGATATTGCTCCCTCGGAAACGCACACTTTGACCGGCAGGCACAATAATTTCCGCATAAGTGTCATAATTATGTTCACGAGCCGTCCATTCTCCACCGTTCACACTCCATTCGATATTGACCGTATTGGAATTGTTGCCGGCACTAGTCCTGCGGAAATTTACTTTTGCACTACTACCGCTTGTGTTGGTCAGAGTCAGGTAGTCCGGCTCCGCCGCCTGCACCTGCTGCACGAGGCACACCGCACACAGCAGCAGCCATGCACCCGCCATCCGGCGCACCATAGCACCTGCAGCAGCACGTATGTTCATCAAAGTGTATATGTTTTTCATAAGCTTGTTTGTTTGCGTGTTATTATTGAAAACATTATCTCGCGTGCAAAGGTAAGCATAATTTTCCGAATATGCAAATATTTTGTCCCTTATTGTGCAAATTTTATGCAGCAGCCTCTTTTTCCCCCGTAAGCGCTCATCTCCGAGTCAAGTCCACCCCCGGGGCGCAGACGGCTCGTCTGCGGAAAAAGGCTCGCTGTGAAAAAGGTTTGCTGTGAAATATTAACTATTAATTATTAACTCCATAAATTAAGCCACTGCCGAATACTCGGCGTTTTGTTGTTTTTGTGCTGAGTTTTTGCCGAAAACATGACATCAGAGGCATTAACGCCGCCTCCGGCACGTTGATATTCAAGTACTTCCGCGCATTGAAAAAATATTTTACTTTTTTTCAGGGTGCCGACTAAAACGCCGACTTTGTGTAATAAAACCATCCGCAGATTACACAGATTAAACAAAAACAGTCGAAAGTCGAAAGACCACTTCGTTACAGTCGAAAGCATCCGCAGATTACACAGATTAAGCGGAGGACGGGCTTTCTTCTTTTGTCTTTTGTCTTTCGACTAAACCCATCCAACATACCCCTTCCATATATATTAGGGAAGAAACAGCAAAAATCTATCACGTAAAATACATTTTTTTGCATTTTTCTACGTTTTTCCCTCATTACCTGATATTTGCGCCTGATATTTGCGCCATTGTTCTCTTACATAGGGCTGCCACTGGCACACGCTTAATTGCAAGTAATGATAACTTTCTTGCCGCTTATTGCTCATTTCTACGGTTTCAAGCACCCGATAGGCACCACATAAACACCATCATCACGGCGATAAGCATACTTACCTACACCGATTAGAACCATCAGGAATGATGGAGCCGGCATTTTCGTCGTGTCAATTTTTCCGGCTAACTGTTTCAGTGTTGCGGCACCCTTTTCTATATTGTCGGTTCCGCCTAACTTGATTTCCACCAATCCATACTTGCCATTCTCAAGATGGATGACGGCATCACACTCCAATTCATTTCGATCTCTATAATGGTAAACGTTCCCGTCTAAGGCATCGGTATATACGCGCAAATCACGAACTGCCATTGTTTCAAAGAACATCCCAAATGTAGCTAAATCATTTATCAAATCTTGAGGACCAATACGAAGAGCGGCAACAGCAATACTCGGATCTACAAAATACCGTGTATCGGAAGTACGGATAGCCGTTTTGCTTCTAAGAGCAGGATTCCACGCAGTCATATCTTCTACAACGAATATCTGTTTAAGCGTAGCTATATATGATGATATAGTGTCTCTATTCAGAGTAGAGTCATCGTTGGTTGCCATATCCTGATAGATGGTGTCATGAGAAGCCGGCGTTCCCTGATGCCGGCTTAAACTCCTCATCAGCCGTTTTACACGCTCCGGGTCACGACGTACGCCATCTGCACGGGAAATATCTGAATCCTCTCCATTGCCGGAGCCTACAACTCCATCATAATATATCGTCGCCTGTTTGAGAGCCGCCTTGCGGTTTGAAGTCACAGTTGCCATCGGCCATCCACCGCGACAAACCAAATAGGCTAATTTCTCTATGTCTATTTTCGATTCTGCCATCAACTGTTCAGGATTATTGAACAGCTCAGCCAGACTCACTTCTCCGGAACTGTCCTCTGATTCCCAAAGGCTCATCGGACGCATTACAAGCGGAGCTATACGTCCGGTGCCGGTATGCACAATTTTCTTTTTATCCGCCGGAACAGCTGAACCTGTAATGATAAATTGCCCTAATGCACGACGATGATCCACTTCGCCCCGTATAGCATCCCATAAAGTCGGCACCACCTGCCATTCATCAATCAGACGCGGTGTTTCGCCTTGCAAAAGAAACTTGGGGGCTGATTGAGCATACTGAATGTTACGTGGTCCTTCTTCAGGATCCGCCATGTACGCAACACTTTTCGCCAATTGTTCAGCGGTGGTTGTTTTGCCACACCATTTACTTCCTTCTAACAGTACGCATCCGCACGCGTCCAACAAGTCCGCCAATAACTGATCTGCAATACGTGGTTTATAGCCTTCCATAATTTGTTATATCTGAAAAACGCCGCAAAGGTAGTAATAATAACTGATATGTGCAAGTGTTTTTGAAACTTTTCCGCAATTTGACGCAATTCTGTTCCGCAGTTTGGCAATAAATCGTTCCGCAGTTTGGCAATAAATCGTTCCGCAATTTGGCAGCAATTCGTTCCGCAGTTTGGCAAGAACCTGTCCCGCAGACCTTATCCCCATTCATATAATATAGAGGGAAGAAACAGCAAAAATCTATCACCTCAAAAGCAACTTTTTTCAAAAAAATGCATTTTCCCCTCATTACCTGATATTTGCACCCTGTTCTCTGACACAGTCTGCCACAGGGTACACAGTTTTCGTCTCGGTCACTGACCGCTTGCCTGCGATAAAATGCCGTCCACAGATTACACAGATTAAGCAAAGGTTTGTTTTCTGCCCAATCTGTTTAATCTGTGGACGTGTTAGTTGTTGTCTAATTGTTGGTAATTTGATGACCAAAGGTGAAATGTTCAGGCATCATGTCAAAAGTATGGACGCGGCATGCCGCGTCCATACAGAAAAACCTCATGCACGTGAAGACGTGCAGACTAATTTCAGCACGGGAAAATGTGCCGGAGACCAGACCAAACAGGCCGGCGTCAATGGGCGCCTGAACCTTCGGCTTGCTCGTCGTTCCAGTCGAAGAAACTGTCAGGTGCCGTCGGACCACCGCTGCCTGCCAGCAGAAAAGCGGAGGAAGAAAAGCCGAGAACGGAGGTGAAGGGATATTGATATTTTTTCATATTCTTTTAATTCTGATTGTCAATTGATTCGTGTTGTTTGTTGCCGCCTTTCCTCTGCGCAGGACTTCCGGAAAGGCCGGACACTCCTGCGCGGGAAAGGGATGTTGTCAGTCGAGCAGCTGGCCCGCCACGTTGTAACGCATTCCGTTGCGGTAGATAACCAGTTGTCCGTTCTCTATGCGTTTGCCGTCAAGCGGCTTGTCTTCGGGAGTTACAATTTCCACATCGGTCGGCATCTGGGCGCCCTTGTCGAACACCATCATCGAGCGGCGCGGATATTGCGGAAGCACATCCTTGTAGCCGAAGTAGGCGCGGAAGGCGTTCACGGTCGCGCTGCTTGGCGACGGCTTGTAGAGCGTGTTGTTGCCGCCGAGGAAGAGGTTGCTGCCGTCAGTAGCCAATGCCCGCGGAGCCAGCAGACCGATGAAGTTCAGGTCGGTGCCTTCCACATTGCCGGCCGAGGTGACAGAGATGGTCACGCCGTTGAAGGTCGGGTTGACGATGTTGTCGCCTTCGGCAAAGCGGATGATGTACGGACGGCCGGCTGTCAGTGTGGTCGTCGAAGTGGCTTCGTCGCATTCGATAATGAGTTTCTCGTTCTCGCTGCCTTTGTTATAGATATAGGCGTCGCTCATCGTGCGCACTTCCGCGCCGTCGAAAGCGGTGCCTGCGATGGACAGATTGAACGGCAGGCACACCGTTCCCCACTTGCCGTCCGCATAGAAGGTGCGGCCGATGGTCACGTTGGCGGTCTGCCCGTTGTAAATCGCGAGCAGGTCACTGTTGTCCGTATTGTCCGGCAGAACGACATCGGTGTTGAGCATCCAGTTGGCGGTGATGGTCTTGTTGCCCGTTGAGCCAACCGTTATCTGCGTGATGGCTTCGCCGCCACAGGTCCAGCCTGTGAACGTGTAACCCGTGCGAGTACCCGGGTCGGCAAGCGTGATGGTCGCCGTCTCAATGGTGTAGGTCGCTGGGTTGCTGTTGCTTGCGCCGTTCAAGCCTTCGTAGGTGAGGTTGTAGGTGACAGCTGTCCAGTGTGCGTAGAGAGTGATGTCTTCATCAAAAAAGTATTCTTCACCTGCTCCGCCTTCTTCAAACACACCCATGCCATCATGCTTTTCCCAATAATCAAATGTATAACCCGTCCTGGTGGGTGAGGGCAGAATTACGGTTGCATCCTCGTAAGTGAACTCCCATTCGGCTGTCAAAGCAACAACATCATTGTTGGTGGCGGTCAGGTTGCTGACGCTTTGTTCGTCTGTGTAGGTCGTTACAGCATCTTTTCTCCAATTCTGGAAGGTGGCGTATACGGTCTCGGAAGCGGGGTTGTCGCCGCCGGTCGCGTCATAGGTAACAGTGGCAGCCGGGCCGGTGTAGGTGTTGGCTGTGAGGTTCTGCGCCACGCCGTAGGTGAAGTTCTGGTTAGCCATCGCAGCACCGCTGCCTTCGCCTGCATCGAAGGATACCTGATAGGTGTTGGGAGCAAAAGTCACGCCGAGGGTGACATCACTATTCACCGTTACTGAAGCGGCCGCATCGTTGGTCCAACTGCTGAAGTGGTAGCCGGTGGCGGGTGTGGCAGTCAGGGTTAGCGTGGTGCCGTGTGCCACGGCATCGCCGTTGCTGACCGTTGTTAAGCCGTCCATAACCGTCAATGTGCCGTTGCTCGGCGTACTGATGGTGACGGTATGCGTGGAAGGTCCCATGTCCTTGCTCCATTCCGTTTTGGTCCAGTTGCCCCAAACACCATCTGAAAGTCCGCTGTTGTTAACAGCACAAGTACGGAAGGCTTCCGGAGCATAAAGAGTGGGATATGGGGATGTGGCACCTGTTTTTAACCAGTTGGTCAGGTTGTTCTCACCAGCAGCATAGCAGTTGCGGAAATTAACATGAATAGAGGTCAGTTTCTTACAGCCTTGGCATAATCCGGCAAAAGATGATGATACTTTTGTGTTTGTCTTATCCACAAAGTCGGTTGCAAGGAAAGTGGGACCTGCGGTCAGACCATACGAAGTGGAACTCTTGGCATCATAAAACAAATCTTGATAGCATGAATTCTTCAGTTTGGTAGCCGGAAAGATGAGATTCGAGGCATCAATAGTCATTACATTACTAATTGAACTTATGTAATGAAACAGGCGATAGAAACAATAGTCACAGGGGATCTCATCAGCGGCTGCCAAGGCGGCTTGGGCGGCTGCCGGATTGTCGGAGTCATAACCTACAATCAGAGACATAACATTTCCGGAAACAGTTATATTACGTGATCCAGAAGAACCGGATTCCAGACTGATAGAGAAATAATAGGAACTGCTCTTGCTGAATCCTTCGGGATTGACACCTCTCAACTGAACTTTCCATTTCTTGTAGGGAGAACTACCTCCGCCTAATGTTACAGCTGTCGGGGCGGCACCAGCAACGGAACTATATTTTGTCGTTCCGGAAACAAGCACATTGGTCCAAGCTCCCCATGCTCCGCCGTTGGAGGAAAGACGATACTGCAAATTGGTGGTTACTTTGGTTGAAGAACCTGATGATGTCGCGCCGGCAAAGTAAATCTTGAAACTGGCTGTTACACCGTCGGTCGGCATTTCAATTGTCAGCGGCTGGGTCAGATTGTCATCCACATAATCGGCTTTTGCCGTCTGCGGGGTGAGGAACAGTGCCATCAGCGGCACAAAGAGAGAGAATAGTTTCTTCATAAATGTAAATATTTGGTGGTTAAAATTTTATCTTCTTATATTTGGTTTATCTCTGATTTGTCATACTGAACACAAACAACTATTAACGTAATTCCTGTAAAAACGCAAACATATGAGTGGCAAGATTTTGAGACTTATAACATTTGCACATTAGTAATTTTGAGAATCAATGACATGATTCTTTCTGTTTATGCTGCAGACGAACAAGGTCTGTCGCATATTTTGTTGTCTGTTTTCAGTACGTTAAAGAGCATCTTACACGAAAAGCACTTCAGTTACCCTTGCGCTACCCTTGAGCAACCCTTAGGCAATCATAAGGCATATGGGGCA
>Ga0265298_10002425_pt1 | contig 25942 bp, 18 predicted proteins | sample AusTroGonzalo_MG_3_FD_193486 | JGI IMG/M metagenome (GOLD analysis project Ga0265298, IMG submission 193486) | Bovine rumen microbial communities from tropical cattle in Woodstock, Queensland, Australia - Gonzalo_01 | ecosystem: Host-associated > Mammals > Digestive system > Stomach > Rumen ...
ACCGCACCTATGACCTCTGGGGCAATCTCACAAGTGAGGTCAGTACCGGCAGTGGAATTCAGGACTCATTAACCACCCACTACCAGTATGAAAGCACCCACCGCTTCCCCGTAAGGACCTACACCACCCCCTCATCATCCGTACAGAAGAATACCTATGACATATGGGGCAACATACTGACCGAACGTGACAGCATCAACCAGAGCATAGACCACACCATCACCCACACCTATGACGCCTGGGGAAACAGGACCCGCACCCAGATACCCGGAACCGGCGAAATAACCTACCGTAGCGGATGGGGCAGCGATAACAGCAAACGGTTCTACACGCTACGTCAAGGCACCGCCAGCTCTTGGGTCAAGACATGGTATGACAGCCGTGGCCGTGAAGTCATGACAGAAAGCATAGGCCCCAAGAACATAACCATAAACACCAGCATCACCTATAACAGCAAAGGAAACAAACAGGCAGAGACCCAAACAACCGGTGATCTTACACTCACTCACACCTACCAGTATGATGCTCGCGGACGTATAACCAGAGAGACCCATCCCGGCAGCAACATAACTACCTACACCTACACCTGCGCATCCGGAAGCCGTTCCACCACCGTAAACGACAACGGCCGCAGGACCACATACACTTATGATGCTATGGGAAACCTCAAGACAGTACAGAGCCCCCAGTCCAGCACACTCACTAACTGGTACTCATCAAACGGCAGCATCAGAAAGACCGTTGCAAACGGCGCCACCTGGACCTTCCAGTTTGATAACCGTGGCAACCGTATAAGCATGACCGATCCCGATGCTGGCACCTCCACCTACAGCTATGACGCCCTGGGACGTGTGACACAGCATGTAGACGGCCGCGGAGTTGTATTTGTCACCAATTATGATTACCTTGGCCGTGTGACAACAGAGAGCGCCGCACAAGCCGGCTGGACCGAGACCATCACCCGCACCTATGGTACAGGCGGAACAGGACAGATGCGCCTGATAAGCGAGAGTTTGGGTAACTGGACCAAAAACTATGAGTATGACACCTACGGCAAAGTCACAAATGAGACAATGACCAATGGCACAGACATAACAAGAACCAAGACCTACCAGTACGACAGCAGTAACGGACTGCTGTCCCAGAAGACCCTGCCCGGTGGTGTAACAAACAGCTACACCTATGATGTCTATGGCAACCTTACAGGAGTGAACGGAGCCTCCGGCGCCATAAAGTGGAGTCTTGCCGACTATACAGGCCGCAGCACAGAGACCCGCACCATCCTGGACAACCGTACCAGCAGTCCATTCACCCGGATCACTCAACTGGACCAGTACGGCTATCCGGAATACATCAAGACCCACCAGAACGGTTACTACTACCAGATAGATGATTACGGATTCTCCTCTCAGACCGGCAATCTCATGGCACTGAAACAGAAAAACATGAACTATCCCTTGTTCTTTCACTATGACGAAAATGACCGTCTAAGCTGGATAGAGGAAAACACCCAGAACATCATGTCCATGAGTTACACACCCAACGGCAACATAACAGAGAAAAGTGATATAGGTTCATACACATATGATAACACATCCAAGCCCCATGCCGTCCAGACCGTCCAGAACAGCAGAGATAAGATAAACTACAATGAACAGAACATAGTCTACAATCCATGGAACAAGGTAGACAATATCTGGCAGACAGACGACACGGACTTCTACTATTACTTTGCTCAGTACGGCCCTGACTTGCAGAAAGTATACTCCACAATGGATAAGACCTATCATAGGGAGTATGACAAGTTCACATGGGGAGACTATGAAGAGAAGACCGTAGACGGCATCACCACCCGTTACTACTATGTAAGCGGCGCAGATGGACTTGTAGGACTCCATACCGAGAAAGATGCTCCAAGTGGCACCGTCACCAACAACTATGTCCTCATAACCGACCATCTGGGCAGTATCACCATGATGGTAGACAGCTATGATGACTACAACGAGATACGTTATGACCCCTGGGGAAATCGTTATGTAGTAGAGTCATTCCTTGATGAAGTAATAGACCGCGGCTACACCGGTCATGAGCATCTGGACCAGCTGGGGCTCATAGACATGAAAGGCCGCATGTACGACCCCAAACTAGGCCGTTTCCTAAGTCCCGACCCGTTTGTCCAGGCTCCCACTGATCCACAGAACTATAACCGTTATTCTTACTGTCTTAACAATCCGCTCAAATATACTGATCCCAGTGGAGAGATTTTCTGGGTTATTGGAGCAATCATAGGAGGTTTAAATGCTGCTCATATAGCAGACAACTTAAAGAGAACTGGCAATGATAAATTCTGGACTATTGTTGGTGGAGCTGCAATTGGAGCTTTAAATGTATGTTGCGCCCAAGCTTTAGGAGAACTAGTTAGTGTAACTTGGAGTGGGGCCATAAGTAATGCTATTAGTGATGTCGGGTTTTCATTATTGTCAGATAATAATGAAAATCTGTTGGGTATTGCTGCTTGCGGTCTTGGCACAGGTCTTATTGGTGGCGCTATAGGTGGTCTTGTTGGTTATAAGTACGGTGGTCGATGGGGGGCTTTTGCAGGGGGATCAGTTAGTGCCGGCGTTAGTTGCTTAATCAATAATCGTGGAGATAAAATACTTCAGAGAATGATATTTGGAGGGCTTACATCTTATGGATTCTATGAATTAAGCAGTATATCAGGTTGGACTTTTAATGCAAAAAAATATGGCATATCATATAAACAATACAGAACAATGCAAGATGATTACTTGAGATCTAGAATGGACGAAAAAGAATATGGCGGTTGGTTGAATGAGTATAATGATGGCATTGATGGTTGGTCAAACCGTCATTCTTTTGAGGTATCTCCACCGGATGATAATGTTAGGAATAGGACATCGTATCATATACATTGGGCTAAAGCGGGTAAACGTTATAATATAGATGCGAATTTTGATGTGGTAGAAAATGGCGGAATAAGTATTCCTGCTAGCGATGGCCCATCTTCTCCTGATGATTTTAATTTTGCTGAAGAATGTGGCCGCTATCAATTTTTAATTGATAGAAAACATGTGTATATGTACAATAGAATTAATGGACAAAATCAGATTGTAAAAGACCCCTTCTCAATTCTGAGATCCTACTCATATCTTTTTTATATGTATTGAAAAATAAAAAAATAAAAGCATGCATAGCATATTTACCGTATAATTATGAGACGTTTATTTCATTGTATTATGTATGTGCTTATCTCGACAAGTTTGTTTGCTCAAGAACATGAAGGTAACACTACAAATAATCGCTTGATAGGGGTTGATTTATTATTTCCGACCATGAGCGATACAGATTTGGAGTTTTTTTCTGATTGTCACCTTTTGTATCCCACCTTAGTCATCAATAACGTAGTTATTAGGGATACTGCAATGATAAATAGCTTCAGGAATATTTTTCAGATTTTACTGGAAAAAAAAATAATAGTAAAGGAAAGACGAATCAGTGCAGACGTGGCGCGTAAGAGAGGACTCACTGACGTATCGAAGGATGGGGCTCTTCTAATCAAAATAAAGAAGAACTATTATATGGATTTAACTCAGATTGACACTTTAGGTTATCACCCGCGTCTACGGAACAAGCGGCACAGGACAGATGCGCCTGATAAGCGAGAGCCTGGGCAACTGGACCAAGAGCTATGATTATGACCCCTACGGCAGAGTCACCAGTGAGACAATGACCAACGGCACAGACATAACAAGAACCAAGACCTACCAGTATGACAGCAGTAACGGACTGCTGTCCCAAAAGGCCCTGCCCGGTGGTGTAACAAACAGCTACACCTATGATGCCTATGGCAACCTTACAGGAGTGAACGGAGCCTCCGGAGCCATAAAGTGGAGCCTTGCCGACTACACAGGCCGCAGCACAGAGACCCGCACCATCCTGGACAACCGTACCAGCAGTCCATTCACCCGGATCACTCAACTGGACCAGTACGGCTATCCGGAATACATCAAGACCCACCAGAACGGTTACTACTACCAGATAGATGATTACGGATTCTCCTCTCAGACCGGCAATCTCATGGCACTGAAACAGAAAAACATGAACTATCCCTTGTTCTTTCACTATGACGAAAATGACCGTCTAAGCTGGATAGAGGAAAACACCCAGAACATCATGTCCATGAGTTACACACCCAACGGCAACATAACAGAGAAAAGTGATATAGGTTCATACACATATGATAACACATCCAAGCCCCATGCCGTCCAGACCGTCCAGAACAGCAGAGATAAGATAAACTACAATGAACAGAACATAGTCTACAATCCATGGAACAAGGTAGACAATATCTGGCAGACAGACGACACGGACTTCTACTATTACTTTGCTCAGTACGGCCCTGACTTGCAGAAAGTATACTCCACAATGGATAAGACCTATCATAGGGAGTATGACAAGTTCTTCTGGGGTGATTATGAGGAGAAAATAGAAAACGGTATCACCACCCGTTACTACTATGTAAGCGGAGCAGATGGACTTGTAGGACTCTATACCGAGAAAGATGCTCCAAGTGGAACCGTGCCCCACAGTTATGTCCTCATAACCGACCACCTGGGCAGTATCACCATGATGGCAGACTACTATGATGACTACAACGAGATACGTTATGACGTCTGGGGAAACCGCACCGTCCAAGAGTCATTCCTTGATGAAGTAATAGACCGCGGCTACACCGGACACGAACACTTGGACCAGCTGGGCCTCATAGACATGAAAGGCCGCATGTACGATCCAAGGCTAGGCCGTTTCCTAAGTCCCGACCCGTTTGTCCAGGCACCTACTGATCCACAGAACTATAACCGTTATTCTTACTGTCTCAATAATCCTCTCAAGTATACGGATCCTAGCGGAGAGTTCGTTTGGGCTCCATTTTTAATAGCTGCAGCAATGGGTGGAGTCCAGGGCACGATGCTTGGTATTCAAAATGGAGCAAAGGGTTGGGATTTGTTTGGATATATAGCTGGCGGTGCTGCACTTGGTGCCATATCTGGGGGTATTGCGCAAGGAATGGCTGCGATTGGAGCAAACACTTTCATTACTCAACTGACATGCAATGCAGTAACTAGCACATTGGGGGCAGGGATGATGTCCGGATGGGATGGAAAAAGCATGTTGATGGGATTGGGATCAGGTCTTTTGTCTGGTTGTGTTTCTGGTGCGATAAGTCTTTCATATGATCCTGTCGGTTTGATAAATGGAGTGCTTGCTGATGGTGCTGTTAATGCTGGAATAGGAGCCATATACGGTGGAATCACTGCAGCTGCCTTTGGTGGAGATTTTTGGGATGGTGCTTTAAATGGAGCTATCATGGGTGGTTTATCTGGTATGGCATCCGGTGCATATAGAGGTTGGACTAATGCAGAAACCCTTGGAGTTAATCATTGGACAGGTGGCACTCTTCAGGCGCGTGCACAGGCTTGGGCTGATTATTATGGTTTTAAAGACATAAATACATATGTTCTTAACAAGACCAATATTGAACGACATAATAGCTATGAGGGAGTATATAAGTTAGAAAAAGAACCTTTAAGCCCAACTATTAATGCTAGTAAGGGCGGAAGATCAGGTTCTATAGATGGTACTTCTATATTACAAACTCACGAGATATACCTAACTAAAGCTGCTGTAAGACATGCCGCTTTTTCTTCGAGTTGGGGAAAAGGAACTTTTTGGCATGAATATTCTCATATTATGAATCAATCTACAGATGAATTTTTACCTTATAAAATGGGGCTAAAATATGGAGGTTTAAGTTATTATATACATTGCAAGAATTATCCAGATTTCCAAAAATATGGTTTCTTTAGACCGTAATATCATTATGAAAAATTTTAGATTATTTATCTTGACATTATTATTGTTGTTCTTATTGCCTGTTTCTGCCACGCAGTTCAGAGATGTTCCATATTTTCCAAATTTTAAATCTGAGTATGTGGTTAGAGGAGTAATAGTTGAAAACGTATTGTTTTACCATTCACCATATGTTGATCTTTATTCCCCAAAAATCAAAATTATAGATGACTTTGATTTGGGAATAAAAAATACTATTATTTTATTACCCGACACGACAGGAATGAATAGTAATAGTTGGTTTTTTGAGACAGGCAGGTTTTTAAAAGAGGGAGAAGAATACTTTGTTGATTACAGAATAAATAGATACGGACAAAAGTGTTATACAAGATTTCTTGAAATAACGGATGGCAAGGTTATAGGAAACCTTACAAATTGGCAGGAATTCTTAATAAAAAGGTTTAGAATCAGCCCAAGAGGAATGAGAATTGAAAGATTTGAAAAGAAACTCAAGAAAAAGATAGATAGAATTAATAAGGGTGACAATAAAACGAAGTGAATATATTTATGGGTAAGTGTTTGAAGACTACAAGAACTAATATATTGTTAGGGATACTCATACTAACCCCATTAAACTCTTATTGTTTAAATGATAGGAATTTATCATTGGATAAAGAGTTGTCGTGGTTGATATGTGAAGATTCTGTAATTAGAGCTTTTCAAGATATAGAGCATATTTTGAAATGGGCAGCCGGCCCTTGGATTTATCCTCAAAGTGAACTGATAAGCGGACCTGATAACAAGAATGTATTGGTTGTCTCCAACAATCTTGGCTCAGGTATTACATATGAACAGTTCTACATATTTATTCAATCTGAAAACATTTATTATTTATTTGCCATCTCTGATAATGCTGTTCGCATAAATGGAAAACATCTAATTGTAATGGATAGTGACGATGTGTTAATCATCTCAGATTCAGATGGTGAGATAGGAAAACTGGAGATTGATTTTGCCATGATGACAAATGGTAAAGAAATACAGTTTCTGGACAGAAATATAGCAAAAGGCAAAGAACATATAACTGCCGGCTCCATAATACGTAAGGACTTTGATAAACCGTATTTTGCTGTCAAGGATTATACCTGTGTCGTTAAGGGTACAATTGAAGACCGAATAGATTTAGAATATTTTGACGGTGGATGGCTAGGTAGTACTGGTGGCGCAATAAGCGCATTAAAAGTTAAGGTGATAGAAAAGTACGGAAATAAAGATCTAGAAGATCATCTTTGGATTTATCCGGATACATGTAACATGGTGAAAGATGTTTTGATTTGGAACTACGGTTATCAAGTGCCATCCGGACCATTTTATTTTGGGCTTATTGAAAAAGACAACAAATATGTATATAGGCTGGACGATAAGAATTTCATGATTATTCCTGAATTAGATGGTTCAGTTGTTGGCGATTTCAATTATTTAGACAAACTGAGGCTCTTTCCTAAATCCAGAAAAATGAGATCTGAAAAATTTGAAAGAAAACTTATATCGCACTACAAACACCGATTGCTATTTTTCTTAAAGCGTGCGGTTGATAAATAAACCGTTTCCTTTCTAAAGGTGTGGGGGTAATTTTGTATCTTCGCTGAATTGAATTTGTGTGGAGATAATGTCCGATAAGAGAATATCCGTCATACCCGTAAGGAGCGGCAGGGACCTGCGCCGTTTTGCGCGGTTCAATGTGCAGCTGTACAGGAACCATCCCTATGCGGTTCCGGACCTGATAAGGGATACCGTCAATACTTTCAAACCATCCAGGAACGCCGCGTTGGAGTTCTGTGAGGCCCAGCCTTTCCTGGCTCTCATGGACGGCAAGGTGGTGGGTCGTGTGGCCGCCATCATAAACGGTAAGGCCAATGATGTATGGAAGGTAAAGACCGTTAGGTTCGGATGGATAGATTTCATTGATGACATCAGGGTATCGGGAGCGCTGCTTGATGCGGTAGCCGCATGGGGCAGGGAGCGTGGCATGGACAGGCTGGAGGGCCCGTTCGGTTTTACTGATTTTGACCCGGAGGGTATGCTGACCGATGGTTTTGACCTTATCGGCACCATGGCTACCATCTACAACTACCCCTATTATCCGCAGCATATGGAGAGGCTGGGGCTGCAGCCATCGGCCAAATGGGTGGAGCGTCATGTACCCAATTACGGGGTGCCTGAGAAAATGGCGCGTCTTACCGATATAGTGCTTGACCGATACAATCTGCATGTGGCCCGGTTCAGCCACAGTAAGAATGCCGAGGCCAGGATATACGCCCGCAAGCTGTTCCATCTGGTGAACGAGTCTTTTGCTCCGCTGTACGGATACTCGGCTTTCTCCGATAAGCAGATTGAGGATTTTGCACGCCGTTATGTGCCGCTTCTGGATAAGCGCCTGGCGGTGTTCGTGCTTGACAAGGATGACAATATGGTGGCTGGTACTCTGGCTATGTTCTCACTTGCCCGTGCGTTGCAGAAAGCCCGGGGACGTCTGTTCCCGTTTGGCTGGTGGCACATAATCAAGGCCCTGAAATGGAAACACCCAGAGGTACTTGAGATGCTTTTTGTGGCAGTTAAGCCCGAGTATCAGAACAAGGGTGTGAGCGCAGTGCCTTTCGGGCTGCTTACCAAACAGTCCAAGGAGGCCGGTATAGTTTACGGCGAGTCCAACCCGGAGCTGGAGGATAACATAAAGGTCCAGTCCCAGTGGGATTACTTTAAGGATGTAAAGATAGTACGTCGCAGGGCTGTGTTCTACAAGAGCATCTGACCCAGGTGGATTTAATTATTGACAGAAAACAGTATAATACAGATATATGGCAGACTCAGAGGAATTATTTGACCCCGCGGCACCACAGGTGCAGTACAATGAGGATAATATCCGCCACATGGACGATATGGAGCATATCCGTATGCGTCCCGGTATGTATATCGGTAAACTGGGTGACGGATCTCAGGCCGATGACGGTATCTATGTGCTGCTAAAGGAGATAATAGACAACAGTGTGGATGAGTTCCGCATGAACACGGGCAAGCGCATCGAGATTGACCTGGTCGATACCGGCCGTGTGGTGGTGCGTGACTATGGCCGTGGAATCCCTCAGGGTAAGCTGCTGGAGGCTGTCAGCATCCTCAATACCGGCGGTAAGTTTGACAGCAAGGCTTTCAAGAAGAGCGTGGGCCTGAACGGTGTGGGCCTTAAGGCCGTGAATGCGCTGAGCCTGCACTTTGAGGTAAGCAGCTGGCGTGACGGTAAGGTTCGCACCCTCAAGTTTGAGCGCGGCAAGCTGCAGTCTGATGAGACCCAGCCCAGTGCCGATGAGCACGGAACCTGCGTAAAGTTTGAGCCCGATGACCAGCTCTTTACCGGTTACCAGTTCCGTCCTGCCATAATAGAGACCATGCTGCGCAACTACACCTACCTGAACACCGGCCTTACCATCATGTACAACGGCCAGAGGTTCATGTCACGCAACGGTCTGGAGGATCTGCTGGGAGAGCGTATGAGTGCCCAGAGCCTCTATCCCATAATCCACCTGCAGGGTACTGACATAGAGATTGCTTTCACCCATACCAACCAGTACGGTGAGGAGTACTACTCATTCGTGAACGGACAGTACACATCACAGGGCGGAACCCACCAGAGCGCATTCAAGGAGCATATAGCCCGTACCATCAAGGAGTTCTACGGCAAGAACTTTGAGCTGGGCGACGTACGTAACGGTATAGTTGCCGCAATTGCCCTTAACGTTGAGGAGCCGGTGTTTGAGAGCCAGACCAAGATCAAGCTGGGTTCTACCACCATGAGCCCTAACGGAGGCGTGTCACTCAACAAGTTTGTGGGTGATTTCATAAAGAAGGAGGTTGATGACCTGCTGCATAAGGAGTCTGAGATAGCCGATGTGCTGCTCAAGAAGATCCTTGAGTCAGAGAAGGAGCGCAAGGAGATAGCCGGCATAACCAAGCAGGCACGTGAGCGCGCCAAGAAGGCTAACCTGCATAACCGTAAGCTGGCAGACTGCCGCATCCACCTGAACGATGCCCGCGGTGACCGCCAGGAGGAGAGCTGCATATTCATAACCGAGGGAGACTCCGCCAGTGGATCCATCACCAAGAGCCGTGACGTGAACACACAGGCTGTATTCAGCCTGCGCGGTAAGCCGCTTAACTGCTACGGACTCACCAAGAAGGTGGTCTATGAGAATGAGGAGTTCAACCTGCTGCAGGCAGCCCTGAACATAGAGGAGGGGCTGGATGACCTGCGTTACAACAAGATAATTGTGGCAACTGATGCCGATGTGGACGGTATGCACATACGTCTGCTCATGATAACCTTCTTCCTGCAGTTCTTCCCGGAACTTATCAGGAAGGGCCATGTCTACATCCTGCAGACCCCGCTGTTCCGCGTGCGTAACAAACGCAAGAAGAAAAAGGGTCCGGCCGGTCATGTGGACGGTATAGTGACAGAGAAGGGTGAGTTTGAGACCATCTACTGCTACACCGAGGATGAGCGCCGCCAGGCCATTGAGAAGCTGTCACCCAACCCTGAGATAACCCGATTCAAAGGTCTGGGTGAGATATCGCCCGATGAGTTCAAGAACTTTATCGGCCCTGACATGCGTCTGGAGCTGGTGACCCTTAAGAAGACTGATGCCGTGGATGACCTGCTGTCATTCTACATGGGCAAGAACACCATGGAGCGTCAGAACTTTATCATAGACAACCTTGTGGTAGAGGAGGATATTGTGGATGAGGATGAAGGTGAGAAATTCTAATTGGATTGTAGTATGAAACTGTTTTTCCCGGGTTCTTTTGACCCTTTCACGATAGGTCACGCCGATCTGGTGGAGCGTGCTCTGCGTCTGGCCACGGAGGTGGTGATTGCCGTAGGCGTCAATGATGAGAAGAGGCCTCTGCTAAGCGCTGCCGTACGTAAACAGGCCATAAGTGATTTCTACAAGGATGAGCCCCGCGTAAAGGTGACTGAGTACAAGGGACTTACCGTGGATGCCCTGCGTGAGGCCGGTTGCGACGCCCTGCTGCGCGGCATCCGCTCAGTATCGGATTATGACAAAGAGCGTAACCTGGCCGAAATAAACCGTGCCATCGACGGCGTTGAGACCGTGCTGCTTGTGGCAAGCAAGGAGATGCAGCATGTAAGCAGCAGTCTGGTACGTGAGTTGCATCTGTATGGCCGTGGGGTGGATAACCTGGTTATTGAAACATTCAAACCCTATTTTTGAACAATATGAGAAAGATATATACACTGATCATAGCATTCTGCATGACTCTGGCTCTTATGGCCCAGCCGGGACGTATAGGACAGCCGATGCAGCAGCGTCAACCCCAAATGCAACCCCAGGTACAGCGTCAACCCCAGATGCAGTCCCAGGCAACATCAATTGATGCCGAGTTGCAGAAACTGCTGGTGGCCGAGGGTGCCATATCGGCCCTCTATGTGGAGGATGTTGATGAGAAAAAGATAGTTGAGAGCGCCATAAGAGGCATGCTTGAGGAGCTTGACCCGCACTCTACATACCTTACCCCTGAGGAGAATGACAAGTCAAACGAGACCCTGATGGGCTCATTTGAGGGCATCGGCGTTCAGTTCAATATGGTTGAGGATACGCTGTTCATAGTGCAGCCCATTCCTGACGGACCGTCGGAGAAGGTGGGCATATTGGCCGGAGACCGTATTGTGACCGTAAATGACACGGCCATTGCCGGAGTCAAGATGTCACAGGAGAGCATAATGAAACGTCTGCGCGGCCCCAAAGGCACCAAGGTGGTATTGGGCATAAACCGTCGCGGAGTGGATGAACTGATCCATTTTACGGTTACACGTGACAAGATACCTGTGAATACCGTCGATGCCGGATACATGATCCGTCCGGGCATAGGTTACATAAAGATATCCAGCTTTGGAGCCACCACGGTACAGGAGTTTGAGGAGAAACTCTCTGACCTGCGCCGCCAGGGTGCACAATCACTTATCCTGGACCTGCAGGGTAACGGAGGCGGCCTGCTTATGGCTGCCGTAGGTATAGCCAATGAGTTCCTTAACCGTGACCAGATGGTGGTTTACACCGAGGGCCGCCGCTCACCACGCAGCGCCTATATGGCCGATGGCCGCGGCCGGTTCCGTGACGGTAAGGTGGTGGTGCTGGTTGATGAGTACTCTGCATCGGCCAGCGAGATCGTATCGGGCGCAGTACAGGATTGGGACCGTGCCACGATCGTAGGCCGCCGCTCATTCGGCAAGGGCCTGGTTCAGCGTCCCATTGAGTTCCATGACGGCTCCCTGATACGTCTTACCGTAGCCAAGTATTATACTCCCGTGGGCCGATGCATCCAGAAGCCCTACGGCAAGGATGTGGATTACGGTGATGACATACTGGAGCGCTTAAACCACGGAGAGCTTACCAACAGGGACAGCATACATTTCCCCGATTCGCTTAAGTACAGCACCATGATAGAGCGCCGTACCGTATATGGCGGCGGCGGTATCATGCCCGATATATTCGTACCGCTGGATACAACCCGTACCAACCAGTATTACCGTAAGGTGACAGCCAAGAACGTGGTCCTGAACACCTCCATGCAGTATGCTGAGCGTAACAGACGTATGCTGCAGCGCCGTTACAGGACATTCGCTGACTATAACCGCGGTTTTGAGGTGGGCAATGACGTGCTTAAGCTTTTCCAGGATAAGGCCCGTGACGCCAAGGTTGATTTTGATGAGGAGCAGTACAATGAGAGCCTGCCCATATTCAAGACGCAGCTCAAGGCCAGCATAGCACGTCTTATCTGGGGCATGAATGCCTATTATCAGGTCATACAGGAACTGGATGAGACCATACTGCGGGCGGTAAAGTATATGGAGACGGGTGAATGATGCCGTACCATGTACATAATAAGACCTTAAATGGCTGGAGCAAACGATTTTTTTGTAAGTTTGTGGGCTGAAAATTTAGACTTAACCAATAATTATTAATCAATAAACTCATTTTTATGGCAAACGAAGTTAACAACGGTTATTACAAACTGAGTTGGGCCCAGAGAATCGGTTTCGGTTCAGGTGACCTTGCCCAGAATCTCATTTTCCAGACGGTTGCATGTTTCCTGATGCTGTACCTGTGCACAGTACTCAAAATCAACCCTGCTTTTGTAAGCGGTCTTATCCTTGGAGTCAGACTCCTTGACTGTTTCTGGAGCCCTGTAGTTGGAAAATACATTGATAACCACAATCCCAAACTTGGAAAGTATCGTACTTATCTTCTTTACGGTGGTATACCTCTTACTGTTGCCGCCTGCTTCCTGATGCTTCCCACAGTAGCTACATGGTCCATGAGCATGAAGATTGTTTATGCTACCGTAAGCTACACCCTGCTTAGCATGATCTACTCTGTAGTGAATATACCTTACGGCTCAATCATGGCCTCTATGACCCGTGACAACGATGAGGTTCTTATCCTCACATCAACCCGTATGGTATGCGCCAATATCGGTCAGATCGTAGTTCAGGCCGGTTTCCCCATAGGTCTGGCTATGTGCGTTCACTCAGCTATCAACTGGAACCAGGCTGTATTCATGGCTATCGGTACCATTCCCGCATTCATCATCCTGCCTTCACTGCCTATCCTTAAGAGATGGTTCGGAAAGAAGGGTCTTTACTACCTGCTGCTCTGCGTGGGTTTTGTAGGTTTCGCAATCCTGTTCACCGTTGGTAAGTTCTTTAACGTTGCAGAGTGCAAGACCGTGATCCAGATTGCCAAGATCATGACAGGTGTAGGTCTGCTGGTAGGTTCACTCATGTGGGCTCTTGTTCCTGAGGTTGTAACTGAGGCCGAGTACCGTACCGGTAACCGTCCCGCCGCTACCGTCAACGCTCTTGCTGGTGTTGCATTCAAGGCCGGTTTCTCAATCGCCGGTTGGATCACTCCTCTGGTAATGGGTATGATCGGTTTCAACCTGGCCAGCGAGGAGTCAGCTCTGCCTACAGATCCCAAGGCCTGGTTCACCGTTACCTGCATCTTTGCAATAGTAGGTTTCATCCTGCTCACACTCTGCTTCATGGGCAGCAAGGAGAACATCACCACCACACCTGAGAAGCCGGTTTCATTTGGCGAGATGTGGCAGGAGTTCAAGGCTAACAAGTGCCTCCAGCTGGTTCTGGGTGTATTCGTTGTAGTATTCCTGGCATCATTCATCAGCGCACCTGTTAACGCTTACTATACTGAGCTGAACAACTACTCACCCACCGTTCAGAATGCTATCCTGTGGTTCACCACAATCATTCCCGCCATCCTTCTTATCATCGTGGCTTACCTGATCTACAAGTATCCTCTTACCGATGAGAAGCTTGATGAGATGAACAAGGCTATTGAGGCCAAGCATTCAGGCAAATAATACACCGGAATCCTAATATCGTAAAGGGTCGGTTCCTAATTGGGACCGGCCCTTTTTTTTAGGCAAATTTTTGTTAATTTGTCAGTAGAGTTGTATAACTTTGCAGTCGTAATGAGTAAAAGACTGTCAATATCGTTGTTCAGGGCGGTTCTGCCTGCATTTGCCTTAATGCTTGTCCTGCTTGCAGTTGGCTGCAAAGGCAAGAAGAAAGTGTGCTACGACTGCCTCCATGAGATCAATGTCCCCATTCTGGAAGATGACCCCACGGAGTACCCGTTGGTTTCAAGACTTTTTGGATCTATTGACACCATTTATCTTGAGAATTCGGGCCCTGACAGCTATGTTCAGTCAGTGGATGAGGTCAAGTTCAAGGGTGATACCATAATTGTCCGTTCTAACGGAACCCTGTTCTTCTTTAACCATCAGGGTAAGTATCTGGGCCGATTCTGCCGTCAGGGTAACGGCTCCGGCAACTACAGGACCATTGCGCGTTTTGACATACAGCCTTCAACCGGAGAACTGATTATATTTGACAACCAGTCCGATGCGCTGGTAATATACGGATTTGACGGTACCTATCACCGTAAGGTTCCCATGGCAGATTATGTAACTGATTTTGCGGTACTGCCCAACGGTGATTTCCTGCTTACCAACCCTATCCATTACAGGGGTAAGGAATACCGCCGCGGCCTGTGGCAGGTAGATGCGCAAGGCAGGTTCAAGAAGCAGATCGTTACCTATGATGAGAATTTCATCCACGTAAGCATAAACAACCCTTACCTGAACCATATATCTCCCGATGTAATAGGATTCATGGGAGTTGAGGATAATGACCTGTTCTATCATCTTGCTGATGATTCGCTCTCAGTAAACTGCAGGATGACCACCGATATAGTCATACCTGATGACCTTAAGAACAATAGCAAGGTCTTTATCAATCCTCAGATGGAGTACACCAAGTGCGGATACCTGGAGACAGAGCGTTTCCTGTACTTTGTGGCAACTAATTATGGAGCCAATCTGGTAATGGTCCTGGTAAATAAGGATGATTGGAGCTTCTACAGGATGTATCCGTATTCTGAGATATTTAATTACAACGCAGTCAACGTGGAGCAGTTCCCGTATCTGGTCAGCTGCGATAACGGTACTATGGTGGGATTCTTTGATGCGGGCATGGTGTTCCAGGAGGAGCGCTTCCAGAAGATGTTTCCGCGCATGACAGAGGACTCAAATCCTGTCCTCATTCTCTACAACGACAAGTAAAGGCTGCCATTCTTAGGTAAGCCTTCATCAAACTTTTCTACAAGAACGTGTAAAGTCCGGCAACGGATCTGAAACAAGAAAGAGGGTTATACCTCCAGAAAGTCTCGCACCCACGCGTGACCAGTGGGAGGGGCCCGCGACCTTTTGTAGCTATTTTGGAACTGGGAGCTTGCTCACAGTTTTGAAATAGATACAAAATGTTGTGGGAGGGCCGGCCGAAGGCCGCTTTCAGGAGGTATAACCCTCTTTCTGTTCCAGATCAGTTCTGATAATAATTAAAATCCAAAGTCGAAGTCGGTGGTTTCTATTACGGTTTCCTGCTCGGGGGCTTTGGCCTCAAGATGGACGGGGTTGCCCTCTATGTGGACGGCCTTGACGGGGCAGATGAACTCACAGCCACCGCAACCTACGCAGAGCTCCGGGTTGGTGTCAGGTATGGTGAGTCCTCCCTCAAACGGTACCATGTGGATGGCCTGTACGGGGCAGTGCTCGGCGCAGGCTCCGCAGCTGGTGCGGTTCACGTTCACCACGCAGATATCCTTGTTGAATACCACGCGTCCGGGCTGTGTGCGGTGCTTCTCCTCTACTGTGAGGGGCTTGATGGCTCCGGCGGGGCAGATCTGGCTGCAGAGGTTGCAGTCATAGTTGCAGTAACCCTGGTCAAATTTCATGACGGGCTGCATGATGCCGCCCAGTCCGTATTCCATGCCGGCGGGTTTAAGCACGTGGCTGGGGCATTTGCTTACGCACAGATGGCATGATGTGCAATGCTGCAGCAGGTTCTTATGGCTCAGTGATCCGGGAGGTGACATGGGTACGCGGGTATCCTTACGGCCGGTTACCTTGGCCTCAAGTGCGGCGGGAGCAAGCGCAGCCAGCACCAATGTTGACTTGAGGAACTGACGTTTTGATTCATCCACGCTGTCATCCTTGCGGGCGGGTTTGCCGCATTTGACCGGACCGTAGCTGATGGCTTTCTGGCGGCATGCGTCTATGCAGTCAAAACAATCCACACAACGGGAGTAGTCAATCTTCTGGTCTACAGAGTCAATGCAGAATGCCTTGCACTTGCGCTGACAGGCCAGGCAGTGGTTGCACTTGTCCTTGTCTATACGCATGCGCAGGAGTGAGAATCTTGAGAAAAATCCTAACAGTGTGCCAACCGGGCAGATGGTGTTGCACCAGGTGCGTCCGTGATGGTAGGATATGTGTCCTATAATGAGCAGAGTAAGCAGTGAAACCACCAGTGCCGATACCGACTTGAGTGATATGAGCACCTTGAAGAAACTGTAACTGCCCATCTTCTCAGAGATGGCTGCAAGGATGTTGTTTCCAAAAAGATAGACCGGCTTGAACAGCTCGTCGGCTATGCGGCCGTATGCGCTGTAAGGCTCAACCAGGCCTACCAGGAAGGTGAATCCCAGAAGCCAGGCTATGATAAGCGCAGCCAGGACTCCCCAGCGCAGCAACGGCTGCTCAGGCTTATAGCCGTATTTCTTTTTCTTGTCAAATTTTCTTGACAGCCAGTTAAAGAAGTCCTGGAATATGCCTAACGGGCATATCACAGAGCAGTAGATGCGGCCGAATATCAGGGTGCCTGCAATGAGACAAACCAGTGTAACCGTGCTGAGTGACAGCAGGGCGGGGCCGAACTGGATTTTCTGTAACCAAGGGTCATTTATGATTCCGGTAAAGTCCAGGAATCCGAACGTGAGTATGGCGATGACGGCTACTGCCACCGCCGTTCTGATCTTACGCAGCATAGTCTTAGAGTCTTACTCTCTTAACGTTGATAGACTCCAGGTCCATGGTGCCCAATCCCAGCTTCTGACCATCGGGAATATGCTCGATGTCATCAAAGTTGATGCTCTTGTTTATCTGGGTGAAGAACTTGCCGGCTGCGGTATCAACGGCTACGATATCGGTTGATGCGAACAGGGCCTTGGTGAGTACTACGTCGCTGGCGCTGCGTCCCTGCGGGCCGTTGGTGGCCACGGTACGGTAAGCGTCAACAATATGCAGGACTGCGGGCTTGTAGGTGCAGATATCGGCAATGCACTGGTGCAGACCGCGTGAATGGAATGCGCGGCGGTCCCAAACTATACCCATGTGGTTCTTCATGGCGCAGGTCATGAGGGCTCCGCCATGGTTCTTGAGAACCGGTACGTTGATCCATTTGTCACACTCTATGATGGCTTTGTGAACCTGGGCGCTCTTGAGAGTCTTGCCGTTAGGAATGTCAACCTGCTGGTATGATGACTGCTCATGTGCGTAAACCATGGTGGCGCCGGCTTTCTTTACGGCAGCCTCAATTCCGCTGTGGTCATAGCAACGGCTCCAGTTGTCACAGGTGTGGTCAAACACCTTGATCTCGGCAGCTCCGGCCTCCTGGCACATCTTGATGAGTGCGGTAATGAGGTCAGGGTTGGTGTTGCCTGCAAGCTCAGGGGTGCGGTCCCATCCGATGTTGGGCTTGATGACAATCTTGTCACCCTTCTTGACGAATCGTCCTATTCCGCCAAGTTCCTTCATGGCAGCCTCAAGCATTGCTGCGGGCTCTCCGTTCATGATGGCGGCCAGATCGGCAGTGTCAGATGCGGCAGCGTTTCCGGCAGACGGTACGGTTGATGCCATTACGTCCATCATACCGCTGGTTTTCACGCTTACAAGTGCTCCGGCTGCAGCCAGAGTCTTGAGAAAATCTCTTCTATCCATAAGGTCAGTAAAATGAAAGGTTGTGTATAACTGGTTGCTAAAGTATTAAAAATGTTCCGAATTAGACCGATGAATGAGTTTTTTTTAATATAAGTGCAGATTGGTTAGAATTTTGTCGCTATATATATTGTGATGCTCCCCGAAAATCGCTAATTTCGCGAGGTAAAACAGAAAACCGAAAAAACATAATACAACATGTCCGAAACTAAAAGAATTTCATCAGCTCTAATATCGGTCTTCCACAAGGATGGCCTGGATGAGATTATCAACAAACTCCATCAGGAGGGTGTAAAACTCATTTCTACCGGCGGAACACAGCGCTTTATCGAGTCACTTGGCGTACCTTGCCAGGCAGTAGAGGAACTTACAGGTTATCCCTCAATCCTGGGTGGTCGCGTTAAGACCCTCCACCCCAAAATTTTCGGAGGCATCCTGGGCCGCCGTGAGGAGGAGAACGATATGGCTCAGATGGCCAGCTACGATATCCCTGAGATTGACCTGGTAATTGTGGACCTTTATCCGTTTGAGGATACCGTAAAGTCAGGTGCTGAGGATGCGGACATTATTGAGAAGATTGACATAGGCGGCATCTCACTTATCCGTGCCGGTGCCAAGAACTTCAAGGATTCAGTGATCGTAGCCAGCAAGGATCAGTACAAGCCCCTGCTTGACATCCTTAACGAGCGTGGCGCAGAGACCACCCTTGAGGAGCGCCGCTGGTTCGCCAAGGAGGCATTCGCCGTTTCATCATACTATGACAGCTGCATCTACAACTGGTTCGCCGGTGATGATGAGGATCATTTCCGTCTGGCTCTGGATGGCCACAAGGCTATGCGTTACGGTGAGAACCCCCACCAGAAGGGTGTGTTCCACGGTGACCTGGATGCCATGTTTGACCAGGTTCACGGTAAGGAGATCTCTTACAACAACCTGCTTGACATCAACGCAGCCGTTGACCTGATTGATGAGTTCAATGAAACCACATTCGCCATACTCAAGCACAACAACGCTTGCGGCGTAGCTTCACGCCCCACACTGCTTGAGGCCTGGAAGGATGCACTGGCAGGTGACCCTGTATCTGCATTCGGCGGTGTTCTGGTGGCCAATGCCCCCATTGACAAGGCTACTGCCGAGGAGATAAACAAGATTTTCTTTGAGGTTATCATAGCTCCCGATTATGACTTTGACGCCCTGGAGATCCTGGGCCAGAAGAAGAACCGCATCATACTGGTTCGCAAGGAGCAGAAACTCCCTGTAAAGCTGGTTCGTTCAGCCCTGAACGGCGTGCTGGTACAGGATAAAGATACCAAGATTGAGACCCCCGATGAGCTCAAGCTTGTTACATCACGCAAGCCCTCTGACTCAGAGATTGAGGATATGCTGTTTGCCAACAAGATAGTTAAGAACAGCAAGAGCAACTCTATCGTATTTGCACGCGGCAAGCAGCTGCTTGCAAGCGGCGTGGGTCAGACATCACGTGTGGATGCACTCAAGCAGGCCGTAGAGAAGGCACACGGATTCGGATTCACTCTGGACGGTGCAGCTATGGCTAGTGACGCATTCTTCCCGTTCCCTGACTGCGTTGAGCTGGCAGACAAGGCCGGCGTCAAGAACGTGGTTCATCCGGGCGGTTCCGTTCGTGACCAGGAGTCAATCGATTACTGCGAGCAGCATGACATGACTATGGTAATGACCGGTTTCCGTCATTTCAAGCATTGATTTACTAACCTATAACAGATACTTAAGTGGGACTGTTTTCATTAACACAGGAATTATCGATGGACCTTGGCACTGCCAATACCATCATAATGCACAATGACAAGATTGTCGTAAACGAGCCTTCTATCGTGGCCCTGGATAACCGCACCGACAAGATGGTGGCAGTAGGTAATCAGGCCAAGATGATGTATGAGAAGACCAACAAGGATATCCGCGTGGTACGTCCTCTGAGAAACGGCGTGATTGCAGACTTCGATGCCTGCGAGCAGATGATGCGCGGTCTGATAGGTATGGTTGATACCGGCCGCAGACTGTTCTCTCCGTCACTCAAGATGGTTATCGGCGTACCCTCAGGCAGTACTGAGGTTGAGCTCCGTGCCGTACGTGACAGCGCCGAGCATGCCGGCGGACGTGAGGTTTACATGGTATTTGAGCCTATGGCTGCCGCAATTGGTATCGGCATTGACGTGCTGGCACCTGAGGGCAACATGATCGTTGACATAGGCGGCGGTACAACTGAGATTGCCGTAATATCACTTGGTGGCCTGGTTTCAAACAACTCCGTAAAGGTAGCCGGTGATGACTTCACCGCCGATATCCAGGAGTATATGGGACGTCAGCACAACGTCAAGATTTCAGAGCGTATGGCCGAGCGTATCAAGATTAACGTAGGTGCCGCTCTTACCGAGCTTGGCGATGAGGCCCCTGAGGATTATATCGTAAGCGGACCTAACAAGATAACAGCACTGCCCATGCAGATTCCTGTATGCTATCAGGAGATTGCACACTGCCTGGACCGCTCAATCGCCAAGATTGAGTCTGCAGTCCTGAACGCTCTGGAGAATACTCCTCCTGAACTGTATGCCGATATCCTCAACAACGGTATCTACCTGTCAGGTGGCGGCTCTATGCTTCGCGGTATCAGCAAGCGTCTGGCCGATAAGATCGGTATCGAGTTCCATGTGGCAAGCGAGCCTCTGCTCAGCGTTGCCAAGGGTACAGGCGTAGCTCTCAAGAACGTTGACCGTTTCTCATTCCTGATGAGATAATACTGTCAGGATGCGTTCCCTACTTGACTATCTAGTAAAGTACAGCTACGTTTTCCTGTTCATTCTCCTGGAGATCCTGTCGCTGGTGCTTCTGTTCGGTTTCAATGACCGGCAGAAGCTGGCGTTTGTGACCTCTGCAAACTCAGTGTCGGGCTCAATCTATGAGCTCTTCTCAAATGTTGACGTCTATTTCAACCTCCGCCGCGAGAATACTCTCCTGGTTGAGGAGAATGCCCGTCTGCGCAGCATGCTGTATGAACTGACTGACAGTCAGACCGTAGACAGCGCACGCAATATGTCACGGGACGGCGTAATAGCTGCACGTGTCATTGACAACTCGGTCCGTAAGGATGACAACTACATGACCGTTAACAAGGGCAGCAATGACGGCGTAGGCAAGGGAATGGGCGTTTACAACTCTACCGGTGTGATTGGAGTCATAATGGCTTCAGGTAAGAGCTACTCGGTAGTGATGCCCATACTGAACGGCAACACAAGCATAAGCAGCAAGATAAAAGGGACCGATAATTTCGGATTCCTGGAATGGTCCGGTGGTGACCCATACACAGCCCAACTTAAGGATGTGCCCTATCACTCCAATGTTGAGGTAGGTGATACGGTGGTTACTACCGGTTTCTCATCGGTATTCCCCGAGAATATCACGATAGGTACAGTGGCTGATGTCCAGCGCTTAAGCAACGGATATACGCTGAAGATCCTGGTCAGCCTGGCAGTGGATATGTCGGATCTGGGATGGGTTTACATCCACTCCAAGACCGTTGATCCGGAGATAATTGATTTACAGAAACAGTTAAAGTAAAGAGAGCATGGATACGTTTATGCGCAGATTCGGCACATTCGTGTTTGTTGCCTTGATGCAGATCCTGTTCCTTAACAGGATATCGCTGTTCGGATATGTCACTCCGCTGTTCTATATCTGGCTGATAGTAAGGTTTGACAGTTACATGAAACGCACAAGCATGCTGCTATGGGCGTTTTCATTGGGACTGGTTATGGATATGTTCTCCGGTACTCCCGGCCTTAATGCGGCATCGGCCACGCTGCTGGCCATGGTGCAGCCCGGAATAGTAAAGATGTTCGTACAGACTGAGCGGTATGAGCAGCTCTTTCCCAGCTCAGCTACCATGGGCGGCCGTCCGTTTGCCGGATATCTGCTGCTCATGACTGTCCTGCACCACACAACCTATTTCCTGCTGCGCAGCATTCCGCTGGGCGACTGGTCAGTACTGGTGCTTAAGGTGATATTCAGCACGTTGCTTACATTCATATTCATGATTGTAGCTGAACGTTTGACTTCAAGTTCAGGCACCAAACGTTGATTCTGCGGTGAAGAACCACAAGTTTGACAACAGGAAGTATCTCATAGGCATAATGGTCGTGGCCGTGGTGCTGATATATGTGATACGCCTGTTCCAAATCCAGATAATAGATACCCGTTACCGTTATTCGGCCGATAACAACGCCCTTTATTACCGCACCGTATATCCCACACGCGGCGTCATATATGACCGTGAAGGCCGTATGATAGTGAGCAACCAGCCGTCATTTGACGTGATGGTGGTGATGCGTAACGTAAAGGATCTGGACACGCTGGCATTCTGCCGGGCGATGGATATAACCCGTGAATTCTTTGAGAGCCGTATGGCCGATATCCGGAACCTGCGTAAGAATCCCGGATACTCCCCTTACACGGAGCAGGTCTTTATGGCTCAGCTTTCGTTTGATGAGATATCGGACCTGAGGGAGAACTTGTACCGGTTCCGCGGGTTCGGCATCAACCAGCGTCAGCAGCGCAAGTACAGCTATGAGGCTGCGGCACATCTGCTGGGTGACCTGGGTGAGGTATCCAAGAGCGAGATTGAGAATGACAGCTGGTACAGCCAGGGTGACGTGATAGGCAAGCAGGGTGTAGAGAAATACTACGAGAGCCAGCTGCGTGGTCAGAAGGGTGTGGAGGTGCTGCTTAAGGATGCTTACGGACGAATCCAGGGCAGTTACTACAACGGCGATTTTGATAAGGAGTCAGTGCCGGGCAAGAACATAAAGCTGGGCCTTGACATAGAGCTGCAGATGCTGGGAGAGAGGCTCATGCAGAACAAGATAGGCAGTATCGTTGCCCTGGATCCCAAGACCGGCGAGGTGCTGTGTATGGTGTCATCACCCACGTTCAATCCGTCGGAGCTGTCAGGCCGTCACCGCGGAGAGCACTATCAGGAGCTGGCCGCCAGACCTGACAAGCCGCTGCTTAACCGCCCTATACAGGGTACCTATCCTCCGGGTTCCACATTCAAGACATCACAGGCGCTCACCTTCCTGCAGGAGGGAATCATTGACTCACGTACACAGTATCCCTGCCAGGGCGGATTCGTGTTCCGCGGGCTTAGGGTGGGCTGCCATGAACATTCATCACCCCTGTCACTTGAGTTTGCCATTGCCACCTCATGTAACGGCTATTTCTGCTGGGCATACTACTATATGATAGGCGCTGCCAAATACGGCACGCCGCAGAAAGCGCTGACAGTCTGGAAAGACTATATGGTGGACATGGGATTTGGCTATACACTTGGTGTTGACCTGCCCGGTGAGGCCCGTGGCATGATACCCAACTCAGACTATTATGACCGTCATTACAACCGTTCATGGAACGGACTGACCACAATAAGTAACTCCATAGGACAGGGTGAGGTTACCCTTACGCCGCTCCAGATTGCCAACCTGGGTGCTACAATAGCCAACCGCGGCTATTATATCGCACCGCATGTGGCCAAGGAGATTGACGGAGAGAAGCTTGATTCACTCTACACCACACGCCATTATGTGGGTGTTGACAGAAAGAATTATGAGACAGTGATACAGGGCATGCGCCAGTCTGTCATTGACGGAACCTGCCGTGCCGCCAACAACCCCGATTATCTGGTTTGCGGCAAGACCGGAACTGCCCAGAACCGTGGTATAGACCACTCGGTATTCATGGGTTTTGCACCTATGGAGGACCCGCAGATTGCCATCGCGGTCTATGTTGAGAACGGCGGGTTCGGCGCTGTTTACGGTGTTCCTATAGGTGCACTTATGATGGAGCAGTACATAAAAGGCGGTCTGTCAGAGGCCAGCCAGCGTAAGGCTGATGATTATTCCAATCGTGTAATAGACTATGGGGAGGAGGAGCGTTGACATAATTGGCAAACTGGACTGGCTGACCGTTCTGCTGGTCCTGTGCATAATGGTGTGCGGATGGTTCAGCATTTGCGGCGCAAGTGCCAATGTTGAGAATGTTGACCTGTTCTCATTCTCCACACGTCCCGGCAAGCAGATGGTATGGATACTCCTGTCATTTGTGCTGGGAGGCATAATAATGCTCTTTAGCCAGAACACCCTAAGCTCTTATGCTTATGTGGTTTATATGGCGCTCCTGTTGTTGCTGGTCATCACCATTTTTGTGGCGGGTGATACCAAGGGCTCCCACTCATGGCTTAACCTGGGTCCTGTCAAGCTGCAACCTGCCGAGTTCTCCAAATTTGCCACGGCGCTTGCATTGGCCAAATATGTGGACCGCTATGATTTCAATGCCAATGACCCCAAGGACCTGTTCCGCGCCTGCGGCATATTCCTGCTGCCCATGGTGTTCATAGTCCTGCAGAATGAGACCGGATCGGCCCTGGTTTTTCTGGCTTTCCTGCTGGTGCTTTTCAGGGAGGGAATGACTGGCAGCGTTTTGCTGACAGGTTTCTGTGCCATACTGTTCTTTATACTTGAGATCAAGTACAGCCCGGTAAGTTTTGGCGAGCAGCCGTTCAAGCTGGGCACATGGCTGGTGCTCACCATTGTGCAGCTGGTTGAGCCGCTTATGGTTCGCATCATGTCCAATGACAAGAAATTTGCTCTTACCATATTCCTGGAGGGCGTGGTAGGAATGCTGGTGGGACTGGCTTTCTCACTCTCCATCTTTGCATTCAACGTCACCTACCTGCAGGTGCTCCTTATTATAATTACAAGCGTCCATATCATATTCCGTGCCTTAAAGGATATGGCCCGACGTTACATCTGGATAGCTGTGTTCGCCATTGGATCGGTGGGATTCCTGTTCTCGGTAGACTACGCGTTCAATGAGATACTGCAGCCTCACCAGCGTACCCGTATCAACGTGATCCTGGGCCTGGAGGATGATCCCAAGGGCGCCGGTTATAACGTGAACCAGTCACTCATTGCCATCGGATCAGGCGGATTTACCGGTAAGGGATTCATGAAGGGGACCCAGACCAAGCTCAAGTATGTGCCGGAACAGGACACTGACTTTATATTCTGCACGGTGGGCGAGGAGCAGGGATTCATAGGCTCTGTGTTTGTACTGCTGCTCTATCTGGGGCTGCTGCTTAGGCTTATTGTATTGGCCGAGCGGCAATCGTCGGTGTTCGGGCGGGTGTATGGGTACTCGGTGATCAGTATCCTGCTGTTCCACCTATTTATTAATGTAGGTATGGTGCTGGGTATTACCCCGGTTATCGGCATTCCTTTGCCGTTTTTTAGCTATGGTGGGTCTTCGCTTTGGGGATTTACTATTCTTTTGGCAATGTTCCTTAGGATCGATTGCGAGCGGTCGGCTAATTATTGATTTTCCTTACGGCGGGTTGCTCGCCGCTTTGCGGCGCTCGGTATTTTTTGACTTTTGTGGCCCGAAGGGCCTAAAAGTCTCGGGATGGAAACCTATCTGCGTATTAGGTACACGACATTTTTTTAGTTTGGGGCGGCGACGCCCCAAACCCGTTTCATTCCACTTCGTTCCATTCCACTCTGCCGGCCTTCCAGGCCGGGTAAAACTAAGACCTCGCTAGCTTTGCTCGCGAGGCCTTAGTTTT
>Ga0265298_10002426_pt1 | contig 25940 bp, 46 predicted proteins | sample AusTroGonzalo_MG_3_FD_193486 | JGI IMG/M metagenome (GOLD analysis project Ga0265298, IMG submission 193486) | Bovine rumen microbial communities from tropical cattle in Woodstock, Queensland, Australia - Gonzalo_01 | ecosystem: Host-associated > Mammals > Digestive system > Stomach > Rumen ...
TTTCGTCTTCAGGATATAAATTAAATAATCTTTCTGAAACGTCGCGCGCTGTGTAGTTTAATTCGTTGTTTTTAACTTGCCCTAAGTATTTATTTTGTGCTTCAGGTAATAATTCCTCTTTGTGTTTTTCGTAGTATTCTGAAGCCTTTAAACTGCCGTCTTGTAAATAAGCATTTAATACGCCTGAATGAAAATCAGAAGTAAATTTAGCAAGTTGTATTCTTGCTGTGTCATTATCCCAGCGTTGAGTACGCGCCAAGTTTATAATAGAAGCGCGCCCATTACCCAAAGCCGTTTCTATATCTGCGTCGTTATCTCTATGTATAATACCTTTGTTAATAGCAAGGTTGCTGGCTTCTTTTATTGTAGCAGTACCCCAAGCCTTAGTCTGTTCGAGTTCGTGAGCGGTTGCACCTTCATAAAGCATTTTATATTTTTTTGCTTTTAGGTTTTCTGCCAGCATACTACCATAGCCCCAAGTTAAGCCTAATTCTTGTTGCTTTTGGTTGATCTTCTTTTCTATACTATTCATTGCACCGACAGCGCCACTATTCGGATCTTCAGGGTTCGCCATAGCGTCTTTGCCAAGTTTTGAATAATAACCATTTTTCGGATCTGTTAGATCTGTTCTTTCAACTTCATCAATATAATTCGATAATTCTTGCGCTTTTATTTGCTGAACATCTTTATATATTCCAGCCATAGTAACAGTAAAACGCATTGAAGTATCGCCTAACTCTTGTAAAGCCTTTGCAGTATTTACACCGAAAGCGTCAGGGTTTACACTTGATCTATAATATGCCGTTGGTTCGTGGCTTATATTTACTTTGCTTTCATAATTCTGTATTGCTACCATTTCTGCTCCTTTTAACTAAGTCCTGAAGAAAGCGGCGCGCTTATTTTATTGCCTGTTTGCATAATTTTCATACCGCTGTCAAGCGTTCCTACTGATGTACTTGCAGAACCAAGAGAACCAAAACCGCCGGATAAAGAAAATGCAGTCGCGCCAAGTTGCCCTACTGTTTTCAAGCCTCCCGATATTGCCCCTATTGTTCCGGCTGTTTTCGCGTTTCTTGCTGCCATACTTGCTAAATTACCTTCATTCTGATAATTTGCAGCCTCTATATCAAAATTACGCGCTCTTTTTTCTGAATTATATTCGATAGTTAGCGCGTCAAGTTCCCCAAGCATAGCCGTATCTTCTATTAAATCTAATGAAGTTCCATAGCCTACATCAATGCCGTTAGCAGCCAAAGAAACTTCTTGCTTTCCTATTGCTTGAAGTGTTGAGATCCTTTGTCTTCTTGCTTCCTCTAAGCCTGTTTGTCGTTCCATAGCAGCATTATCTAAAGCAATTTGTCTGTTTTGTTCTGCTACTTTTGCCTGATAATTATATGCCGCCGCTTGCGCTTGTCCTTGCTGATAACTACCGACAGCACCTAAAGCCGTTCCTATAACTCCAGCCGCTAAGGCTACGTTAGCAATACCAGTCGCAACACCTAAAGCAGAAATACCAGCAGCAGAAGCCGCCGTTGCTGAAGATATTGCAGCGGCAGTCATACCTAATGCCGTTCCTAATGCTGTCATTGTAATTATACACATAAACTTATTCCCCCAAGCCTTTTACTGGTCGTACTCTATAAAAAAATTCAAAGCCTTCAGGTATATTTAAACCTTGTGGACGTGGGTTATCAAACTTAAAACCAAGTTTTTTTAACCATTTTTTTGATGAAGAACTGCCATAAATAAAGTTATATGTTAGCCAATACTTCTCGTCTATTTTTCCAAGATCGTAACTTAATTCTTTTAAAAGACAGACAATATGTTTTTTTATGTCTTCCGTGCATAAAAGCCAAATAGTGCCTACGCCTTCTATATCTGTTTCTTGTTGATGAACTCCACCCATAACTACTGGTATGTCGCCGTCTTTTGTTTTACCTATTGTTACTTCAGTATTGATAATGTTTTTTAAAGCGTCTTCTTTCCAATTCTCGCCAAATAAAGTCTTACACTCTATTTCGTCTTCGTGACGTAAATTATCCAAAATATATTTTATGTCTTCTTCTGTTTTATTCGCTCTGTACATCTGTGTCCTCGTCCTCTATTGTTACTACCGCGCTTATACTTGTAACGGTTAGCGGCAATGGGTAAGGCTGCTTAATAGATATGCTGGCGTCTTCTTTGTAATCAGCGTTTGGATATACTGTAATGTCGCCGCTGAATAAATAGCCGGCGTCCATAATGCTTGCATAACTTCGCGGCTGCTGTACTTCTTTGCCGTCGTCGCCTACTACAAAGAAATCTTCTCTTGAACTTTCTACCTTTATATTTGCTGCTGTAATAATTTTTTTAAGCCCGTGTGTATTTTCGCCTTCTATATTAAGCGTTTCAAGTTCAAAGGTATAAGGAAGACCTACAACTATTTTATGTGCTGCTGCTTCAAGATCTATTGCACCGTCTTGAACAGTTCTTTCATATACGCCGCCGTCAGCAAGTACCATAACTTTTTTGCCTTCAAGGTGTGATAAGCCGCTTATGTGTGTTTGTGCTGTTAGAAATTCATTTTTAAGCCCACAGTCAACAAAAAAGCCGTCTTCTGCATTATCAATTAAACGAGAGTGCATACGTTCTATAAAGCGTTTTGTTTGTCCGTTTATAGTTCTTTTTACTACAAAATATGCTACGTCTTCAAAACCTTCTCTTACTACTGCTACGCTTTCAAATTGTCCGTCAGTAGTATGCTTATGCCAGCCGGCTACTTCTTGCTTTTTATTATAAGTTAAGGCGTTTACTGTTCCGTCAGACATTACGCACCATAAAATACGGTATGGCTCTTTAGAATAAGCCATATCTACAATTTGTTTATTTTCAAACAAATGGCTTGCAAAAATAGTCAGTTCGTCGCCATTATAAGAATCTGATACATATTCGTAACCAAGATCCCTAACAACTGAACCGCCAGCCTGAACAAAAAGAACCATATTGCCTGATACACAAGGTTGAATGTGTGAACAGCCATAATAACTTTGCGGTACACATAAAGGCGGTGAAGCAGCCGAAAAAGTACCGTCAGATCCTTGCAGTTTCCATTCTGCGCCTGATGTTAATACAATTAAATCATTAAGCCCTACAAGGTGTCTTATCTCGTTTACTTCTCTTTCAGCAAGTCTTATAGTTATACTGTCTGAAGCGTTCAGCGGTCGTGATATATTAAAGTTATTGTCTGTTCCTGTTTGTGATGTTACCAAAGTTTGCGGCGCATTTTTCAAACAGCCAAAAAGTTTTCTTTGTTGAAAATAATTTACACAAGAAGGGTTGTTATCATTTTCAAATGGATCCCTCGCTATCGGCGCTGTTGAAGTTAAATCGGGTTCTATTTTATTATCTTCAAAAGATGTAGTCGTAGAAGTTCCTATATAACCAAAAATACCATTTACACTTCTATATACATTATATTCTGCCGCACCGTCAACCGCAGTCCAAGAAATAGTCATTTTTTCATTTGTAGTCCAATAACTCTCTAAATGCCCTACTGCGCTTGCGACTTCTGATCGTTCGCTTTCTTCATAGGTTTCTTCTAATACTGCGGTTACTACATATTCATAAGTTTTAGTATTTGAAGATGTACTGCCCGTCCAAGACGCGCTAACATTTTCAGGCGGTTCAATTTGCGAAGCAGAAATTACATCATTCAAATTCCAAACATAATGACTTACTCTTGATAGTTCTTTGGCTTTATAATTTTTATTACAAATAGTCAATACGTCTGCATTTTGAGCATATTTGAGCATAAACAAATCAGCACTTAAATAAGGTGTGGTTTTTTCAACAGGATCGCCAGCGTGCGGATCGCCTGAAGGATAAATAATTTGTCCTCCATTTTTAATAAATCTTGCGTACTTGTCGCCAAGTTCAATAATATAAGTCTGCTCCGTATTAAATGCAAAAGGTATAATACGTGTAGGCTTGCTGCTGTCTTTTACTTCGCATACATATTCAAGTCCGGCGCGGTTAGATACGCAGCCTTCAGCCCTAACAAAACCATTAAGAAGTTTTTTAAGACCGTTGCTATATTTTGCAAGATCGTTTCTTGCATATAAAGAGGGCGATAATTCGCCCCCCGTAAAAGATTTTTGCGTTAATCTTGTCATTTATTTAATCTCTTGCCCTTATCCAGTCGCACTCTGTTTCTTCCTCTTTGTAGCCTTCGTTTGCGTCGGCTGTCATTCCTTCGCGTAACATTTGCTTATAGACTTGTAAACAGTCTGCCGTTTTAACTCTTGCGCCGGTAATTGCTGGCGCTGCTAAAAATGCCAAATACCAAGATAAAGCCATTGCAAATTCAGGCGTAAAGTAAGTTTCTTCCTTTACTAGACGCGTAATTCTTGCTATGGCTGGTTGTGCATTAGTATAAATAATTCTACTACCTGAAATATCAGAAGCCACGTCAAAGTCTTGTTTCTTCAAGTCTTCTGTGTCGCCTTCGTGAAGTTGCCTCATATTAAAAAATGAAATAGCCTCTTGTGTTTGTTCTCTGCCTATATATAAATAAACTTCGCGGATAAAAACGCAATTATTCGGGTAATCATATTCATACATATATTTAGGGTGTTGGCTGGTATTGACCGTAGGCGTTAATTCTCTGAACGCACTTGCAAAGCCCCAGTCGTGATCGGCTAAGGTTTTCTCTTTTGCTGTGTCGTAAAATTCTTCAAGAATAACCGTGTTACGGTCGTTTTGGTTAGTACCCTGAATACCAACCGAAACGCCTAAATTTTTCAAAGCCATATTAAAAATTTTAGCCTTAGTATATTGTGCCATTATTCGTCGCCTTTATCGTCGTTGTCGTTTTCGTCGTCAGCCGGTTTTTTTGCTGCTATTTTTGCTTTTAAGGTTTCTACTTTCCAACTTAAAATTTGGTTGCCTTCTATACCTACTGCCTTTGCTTCTTCGATTAAAGCGTTTTTCTCAACTACCGGCAATTCGTTTACTTTTCTGTTATCAGTGGATCCGCTTTTATCTTTGCCCTTGTTGTTTCCTTCGCTTTTTTCTGCCGGTTTTTTTGCTGCTTTTTCTTCTAAAGATTCAGCCCAAGAAGGCAATTTATCGCCTAAAAAATCTATAATTAAGTCTTCTTCCTTCATTATTTCAGGATCGTATAAAGTGTTGCCATACCAGCATTTGTCAATAATTTTTACTCTCATTTGTTTTACTCCTTCATTGTTGTAAATAACTTATCTGCTCTACTTGCCAATTCGTCTGTTACTTGCTTTTGCAGCGCTGCTTTTTTCTGAACAAGATCCATAAGTTCTTTGTTTGTTTCTATTTCCCTTGCTCTTATAAGCGTTCTTAAAGCGTCGTCAACTTCCCAACTGTCAATAGTTAATTTCTTTGGTTCTTCTTTGGTTTCTTCCATTTTTAACTCCTTGCCTTTTATAAAGCCTGTTTACGTCAATATATTTCAATTCCCAGTTTGTATCAGGGTTAGTCTGAAAGATATTCATTTTTCCATTAAATTTATAAATAAATTCTTTTGCTTTCCTATGTAATTCTGAATTGATTTCGTGGCATACTGTACCGTCATTTCTTTTGTAGCATTTTATATTTTCATTATGGTCTATTCCTATTAAATAGACATTCTGATAACCTCTTAAATAAGCAAAGTTTACGGCAGCAGTAACGCTAAAATAACAAAAGCCAAGCAAATTACTTTTATCTTTATCAAAGTTTATAATATGTTTATCAAATTTATAGCCAGTTGAAGGCGCTATATATTCGCAAGATATTTTCTGATCTTTGAAGGTATCATCAAAAGATAAAACATACTTTGCCAATTCAGAAAAAACATTTATAAAAAGTTTGTCATACTTCAGATTTTTTAAATTTACCGTGTTTACAAAAGGGCTTCTGCCTAAAATTATTAAATTTTTCATAATTATAAAAAGGGTGGGAATTAACCCACCCTTGCTTTACTAAGCGTTATGGTAACTTTCAGGCTGTCCGTCAACTACTCCGGCTGTAATCTTTCCAGAAGTCGCAGCAGATACGCCAGTTTTGAAGGTTACATCATAATATAATCTCATATAGCCTTCATTACCTTTTGGCAAATATTTAAGATTAAATCTTGTACCGGCTGTTATTGCTGATAAAGTTTCAGTTACAAGAGTTGTCGGAGAAGCGAAGCCTTCTGCGTCGTCTGTTTGTAATTTAACATCAATAGAAGCAACTTCAGCAGATTTAAAATCTTGTACGATCTGTCCGAGAATTTCTATCGGTGTACCAAAAGCAACTTCGCCTTTGAACTTAATTACATTTGTAGAGGCTGCGTCAACCGTGATAGCCTGTTTGTCTGAAAATAATGCTTGATTATCTAATATCATTTTATTTACTCCTTATAATTAAATTTGTGTACTAATACGAGGGGGAATAGATCCCCCGTTCGTTCTCTGTCTGCAAGCAGATCAGCGCGTCTATACTACTCTTGATTCAGTGTCTAAGATCTGATCGCATTCTCTAATAGGAATACCTTTATAAGCCAAAGTCTTTTCGCCTAAGTATTCTTGATAAGAGAAATGTATATTTTGTTTGTTATCTACTTGTGCGTCAAAATGTTCAAGAACATTTGTATTACAGTAAATAACAAGTTTGCCGCCGGTAGCATATCTTTTAACTCTGTAATATGCTTTACGCATAAGGTCGAGAAGATCTGCTGCGCTTTCTGCTTCATCAAGGTTAGATACATCAATGTTTGCAATACGGCAAGTTGAGCGCCAGTCTTTAACTGTTACGCCGCAGTCCATTTTGTAGTGGTCTTGATATACTTTTCTCTTACCGCCGTTGTTGTCAGTTTCAGTCTGTACGCCGTCGTCAGAGTGTTGAATACCAGCCTTTGAGCCTTGCGGATATGTTGTAGAAACGTGTTGATCGCCCCAGCAAACAAACCATATAGAAGTGTTGTCGCTTCCTGAACCGCCAGCGTCAATGATGTTATAACCGATATTCTTTTTGTCGTCAGATTTAGCGCCATATCTAACAGCCAAGCCGTCAAAGCCTTCAGGCTGAGTGTCAGTATTTCCGTAGAAAAATTCTGTCTGCATACCTTGATTCATTGCTTCGATAAATGCTTGTGATTCAGATAATCTGAATAATTTAGGGTTAGGCGCTTTATCTACAAGATCTTTGTCAACTACTGAATATGTTTCTAACATACCAGTAGGATCTTTTACTTGCGCTGTGGTTGATTTAGAAGGAGGCACGAAGCCATAAAGTCTTCTAAAAATTGCAGTAGGCAAGCCGGTTCTAATTGTAGTGATGTGATTTGATCCGTCATTACATTCAATTACGTTAGCGTCTTGCATAATGACGTTTGTTTCGTTCATCATTTCAATAACCGTTGAAGCCATTTCGCCGTTTTCGGTTCTTTTCATTCTGTCTGCTAAATTCAAATAAGATGTTCCAAGTGTTGCCATAGTTTTTTACTCCTTTTTTGATTACTCTTTATCTTCGTTCATAGTCGGATACAATATGTCTTCGCGGCTTTTTGGCGTTTCCGTTGGGTTTCCTGAAGTATGTATTGTATCGTTCTTCATTTGTGATCCTATTGCCTTCAATGCCTTGATAAATTTTGGGTGGACGTTTAAGCCTCCTTCTGCCAACAATACGCGCAAGTCTTCGTCTTTGAAAAATGCGTCATAAGCGACATTTGCGGTTGCTATTGATTCTTTCAAGTTCGCGCCGCCTACTTCTTTATCAGAGTTTAATAATTGCTTGTAACCTTCTATTTTTGCTTCTTGCAGTTTTCCAATAGCCTCAACAGTTTTTTTCTGTGTTTGCTCTGTTAGGTCAACTGCCATTGCCATAAGGTCGTTAGCGCCTTTCTGTGATAAGTTCAGTTTTGCTGCGTACTCGTTAAATTTTCCCGTCATTGCTTCATCAAGTTGCATATTATCGGGTAGTTTCACATCTTTATAGTCGTAAGTTTCAGGCTTTCCGAAAAGTTCGTTTTCTTCTTTGCCTTCTTTTTTTCCTTTGTCTTCTTCGCCTTCTGTGCCTTCCGGCGGTTGTTTTTCTTTGCCTTCTTCGTTGCCTTGTTCTTCGCCGCTTTCTGCGCCTGTTTGGTCGTCTGCTGCAAAATTGCCGCCTAATTCTGTTTCTTGTGTTTGATCTTGTACTTGATCTTCTGCGCCTTGTCCTGTTGCATTTACGTTAGTTTGTTCTTCTGTCATTTTCTACTACTCCTCTTTTTATAATTTCTATATATGTATCAGGTGCATACAACATAAATAGACTTCTTAAATAAAGTCCGAAGTCGCCATAGCCTCTATTGTATGTTTCTGATCTGTCGTCTTTTGCCAGCCCTTGTCTGAAGCAGCCTGATTTTTCTATTAAGTGTGCGAATAAATCAATAGCAGATTTTGAGCCGTTCAAAGTGTTTTTAAAGGCTTCTTCTAAGTGTTCTTCGTCTAACATATTTACAGTCCTATTCTTGCCATTAGTTCGCCGCCGAAAGCGTCAGCGCCTCCGACATTTTTTATAATTTCTGAACCTTGCTGCAATGCTGCCATTTGTTCTGCTTGCTGCTGTTTTTGTGCTTGCAGTTCTCTAAGTTTTTCTACGTCCTCTGTCGGTACAACTTGTTCAGGGTTGATGTTTACAAAGTCTGCATAATCGTCCACGATCTTTGCAGCGTTCAATTTTTTTGCAAGCATTGGATCGCCTACGCCTTGCGCTAAGTTTATTGTAAAAGTACACCAGCGCTCTATACCGGCTATCTTTTGCGCTTTCTGCGCCTGTGCTAACATTGAAACAAATTCTATTTCAAGTTCACCATTTTGGATCGTCGGTGGTGGCGGCGGTATAATACCCATTTGCATACTTTCGCCAAATATCCACTTCATAACAGTTTTTAAGCCGCTGTGTACTTGTTCAAGTATAGGGCTTAAAAGTACCATTTTTTCTTCTTTAAGTTCGTTTACCTCTGTGGCTGTTCTGCCTCTCTCTGCTGTATTCAAGATCATAGCGAATAAATCATTAAAGAATAATTCATATATTGACTGTCTTTTACTTTCTATCAATGCTTCAAGAGGTTGTACAACTTGCGGCGGTACTTGATAAATAGGCTGCAAGCCGTCGCCATTTTGGTTATTTTCTGTAAATGTTGCCGGCTGGTCTGTAAGTTTTTTATTTTTCAGTTCTGCCGGTCCTCTAAGTTGTGGGCTGTTAATTTTCTTAATTGTTTTGCCTTCATCAACTACCATAGACATAAGTTGTTTTGCGTCGGGTAGTGCGTTCATTCCGCAGCCTTCAGACGGGTAAATATCTTCGCCGTTTACTTCGCCTTCAAAAACTACATACGGGAACTCGTCAAAGCCGCTTTTAGAAAGTAGTTTATCTTTTTCGCCTGAAGAAGTTTCATAATATACAGATATAAACTTCTTATGCTTCGCCCATACTGAATCGGGTAAGTATTCCGCGTTAGGTTCTACGAAGTGTACTACTTCAAAAAGTTCTTCATATTGTTTATTTTTAATACAGTTTAAGACTGTTTTTGAAACATTATCTTTGCCAAACTTTGTATATAAATTTCTTGCTGTTTCCATATAAACACGGCACATTGTATCTACTTCGCCGTCTTCATTTTTTGCGTAACGGTAAGATCCGATCGGCAATAATTTAACGCGCATAACCGTATTAACATTGCTTTCAAGGCTTAATGTAGATAATGAAAAAACGCCTAACTGCTTATATGCAGCCGGCAATTTTGCGTAAAAGTTAGAAGCATTGAAAACATCTTTAAAGACTGTTTCAACTACACTACACCATTTTTTAGCCGCCCAGTCGTATTTCATATTATAATTTTTAATACGTATTCTGAACCAGTTTGTAGCAGGGTTTGTAGCGCCTGACATCATACCTGAAGAAAAATTGCGTACTGCTTTAAGAGTTGCGCTGTCTTTGATCTTCTTATTTTTTTCAGGTGCTTTATTTACATTCTTTGCTATAAAACGAACTGAACGAGGCAAAAAGTGATCTGCTAACTCTTGCCACGTTGATCGCATTTGGTTGTATGGCACTTCTAATTCACGCCTACGGCTTTCAAAATATGCCTTATCAAGTTTTATGTTTCCTAATTCTTCCATTATTCACCTAATAAAGTTTTTTTACTTGTGCTTGCGTCTTCTAAAACTCCAAGCGCTGTTGATTTTATATTTCTATTTATTGTGGCTGCTTTCTGCTGCCTTGTATTTGCTCCGGCTTTTTGTACGTCTGCGTCTGCATAAGTCGGCGCTGCTACTGGATCTGTTTTTGTAGTTGCAACTGAAGGTACACTAGGTGCGCACATATTTTTATTCCTCCTCTTTATTCGTATGGATCGTAACTTGTATCTAAATAAACTACGTCGTCGTCTTCGCCTACGTTATCTGCCATATAAGAAAAATAATTAAGCCCATATATTGACATCATCAAACTATCTGCTTTGTCAGGGCTTTCGCCTATTTCTTCTTTTAGTTCTTCTTTTTTCTGTATAATTACAGTTCCGTTGGCTCTGTACTCTTTCTTCGTAAATTCTATTTGATCTCTTGTGTCTTCTTGTGGTATTTCAAGCCATTCATTATCTATAAAATCTTTTAATGTTAAGTAGCCGTCTGCCCTCTGATTAAAAGCATTTTGCCTATTGCTCTTGCCCTGTCCGTGAAAAGCCAAACATTTTGGGATCGCTTTTTGTACTGAATTATAAATAGGGTAGCCCATACCGTCTGCGTCAAGTATTAAAATATCAGGCTGCCACATAGAATATAAGCTAATAATTTTACCTTTTGTTATATCTGTGTCGGGTTCGTTCCATTCTTCGCGCTGTGTAACTTTAAAATGTACATTGCTTACACTTTCTACAAGAGTTGCTACGCATAAGTCGCCGCCGTTTCCTGATAAATCAACCGCCATAGATTTAATCTTTTTATATTTTTCTTTCGGTATGTTTTCAAGTTTTGCCGCTTTATCAAGTTTTGAAGACGCGATCAAATAGTCTTTTGCTTGATCTAAGGGGTTTCCTTCCCATATATGATCGTAGTCGATCGGGTTAGTTCGCTTACATTTAAGCGCTTTTCTTTTCAGGTTTTCAGGGCAATGTTTGTTATCGTACCAGTTAATTTTTATAACTTTGCAGTCAGGATCTTTCGCAAATTCTACATATACGGCGTCTTTTCTTACATTTCTATTCATTGTAAAATAGACGATCGCGTTATTTTTTCTTATTGTCGGTACTATGATGTCAAGTGTTGCCTTCGTTATTGCTTCTGCTTCGTCTATCCAAAGTATGTCAACACCTTCAAGACCTTTTATATTTACGCTGCCTTGTTCTTTAAAGCCTCTAAAAATTATTGTTGAGCCGGTGCGCTTGTGTTCGATCCTATTATTATAAACTGTAAAATCTAAGCCATATTCAGTAATAAGATCGGCAAGTATTCTATATACAGAATCTTCAATAGTGTTTTGTGTTTCACGTCCGCAGCATACGCGCACTTCTCTTTGTTCACATATCCATAAAATTAACCGCGCTATACTTTGAGATTTGCCGCCGCCTCTGCCTCCGTGTAAAAGCCAGTAGTCAAAGTCGTTTATCTCATATATACAAGGTAACAACTTGTCAGGAAGATCAAGCAGTTCAGGTAATTCAAGTTCAGGGATCATAATTAGTCCTCCTGTTTTTGCGGCTCTTTACCTACTTTTAGGCTTAATTCTTTTCCGTTTACTTTGATATTACCCATACAATTTATATTGATCTCGCTTCGTACTTCCGGCTCATAAAGCCCACACATTTTGCCTTTTAGTTCTTCAGCCTTTATAAATGCTGCTAAGTCCGGCGCGTCGTATTCGTCGCCGTCTTTGGTATATAGTGTTTTTGATAATGCTTTTTGCTGCGCTTCTTCTAATTTTTTGAAAGACATTGTACGCGAATAGTAAAATTGTTCTTCAATTTCTTTGCGTAGTTCTGCAATACGGGCTTTTATTTCAGGTTTTTTCAGGTTTTCACTCCCGATAGAATAGGCAGAATCTTTAGAGTAGCCAGCATTTAAAGCCGCTTTTGTAGCGTTCATTAAAACTACATATTCTTGACAAAATTTTTCTTGTTTAGGTTTAAGCGCCTTCTTTTTTTGTTCTTGTTTTGTCATTTTTGCCCTCTTTATATACTTGTTTGCGGCATTTATTCAAGTAATTTACTAAAATTTGCTGTTCTTCTGAAGGTTGTTTTTTGGTATCAACTACAAAAAACTGATAACTTACAAGCGTTTTCTTTTCAAAAAATGTAAGTATAAGCCCGTCAATAAATAAAATTGCTTCAAATAGTAAGAATCTTATAATTGTTTTTATCATTTGCCCTACTTTCGCCCAAAAAAAAGCGCCTGTTATAGCGCTGATCTTAAATGCTTCTACTCTCTTTTTGTAATTGAATGTCTTACACCTTAATTTTTTGCGGTGCGTAAAATCTTTTATTTATAATTGCGTTTACTTCTTCTCTTGTCATTTGCATAAATTTTTCTTGTGGTGCTATTCTTACGCCGTTATCGTTATAAACAATTCCATATATATTATTAAAACTGTATTCTTTTGCTTTTGTTCCCGTAAAGGTTTTATATTCGTACTGGACTAATTGAAGCCCGTATTTTTTTAACAGCCTGTCGGCTGCCTTCCCCATACGGCGCGCGCTGGTTATTATTTCGCCTGTTGCTGTTCTGTGTCTTATTTCGGCTATTGACTGACCGCAGCAGCAGCATTCGTCAACGTATATAAGAAAAGAATTGCTGCCGATATTGTAAATTCTGCCGTGATGAATTATATTGCAACATTCAATTTTTTGCACGCTACGCCCTCCGCTAATTGCCTTAATAGTTCAACCTTGCCGCAACTATGCTGGCTTTATATCGGTTTTCACTCTTGCTGCAACGGCTACTATAATTTTGTCAAATTTCATTTTAAAAATCTGCTTTATTCATTCATTCAAAAAGCAATTAAAAAGGCTATAAGGTTTGATAATTCTACATCATAAGGAAACAAAAAACTTTTTATTATTGTAAAGTTTTGTAAAGTTTAATTTTTCATGCTGGGCATGCTTTTCAGCCCTTTTCATAATTGTTTTAGATTTTTTGTCATTGACAAATAATCAAAGATAGTTTATACTGATAATGTAAGGACAAGTTAAAAGAAAGGCGGCAGATATGACAAATTATTTCAACGAAGTAAAAACAAAAGAAGAACTGAAAGCGGTTTACAAAGAATTAGTTAAGAAGTACCACCCTGATATTTACGGCGAAAAGGGCAACGAAATTTTAAAAGAGATCCACCAGCAATTAGAAAAAGCCGTTAAAAAACTTGATAAGGGTTATTATTCTGCTTACGCCGACGGCGACGCAGTAGAAAGCGACGATATAAGAAGAATGAAAGAAGAATTAGCAAAAGAGGCTATGAAATATGCTTTCCCTGAAGGCGCTTTATTTGGTCTTTACTGGCAGCATAATTTAAAACCTTATAACCACAGAAACCCGATCACAAAACATAATTTTCAGGGCTGGAATGTTTGGACGCTTGAAATAAAAATGCTGCTTAAAGGTTACAACTCTTGCGAGTGGTCAACATTTGCACAGTACAGACAAGCAAAAAACAATGTTAAAAAAGGCGAACACGGAACATATGTTACACTTGCTATTGTTTCAAAGAAAAAAGACGAAGACGACGAAGAAGAAAAAGAAAGCGTATATTATAAAGGCTATTCAGTTTTCAATGTAGAACAGACACACGGCGGATCCAACGAAGAACAGCCGGCACAGATCGGAGTTAATTTAATGGATATTGCAAAGGCTAAAGAACCGGCGCAAGAAGTACAAAAAGTTTTGAACTTATGGCAAGAAAAATACGAGGTTGTAGCCTAACGGCTACGCCTCCAAGAAAGGAGCAAAAATTATGAAAAAATTTAAAGGTTATCCAAAAGCATATCAAAGAGATCCACAAACAAAACTTTTATACCTTTATAAAAGTGGAATTATTACCCGTGAGCAATGGGGCAAAGCAAGATTTTTTCTTGCTATGGCAAGAGGCATAAATAAATATGGTCTTGAAGGCGCTATGGAAAAATTAAACAATGCAATTAAGGAGGCTGTATAAATGTTTGAAGACAAAGTACAAAATATATTAGATCGCAAAGCGGAAACCGAAAAACTTTTAAAACAGTTACGCGACATTTACGAGCCATACGAACGCTGGACGAGCGACAGCAAGCGCGATTCTATTTTCTATGTTGATATAAGAATAGATCATATAGAAAAAGCAGAGTATATGGCAAAAGATTACTTGCGTAAAATTTTAGAAAATTTGGAACTTTCAAACAGATTAAGAGGGCAAAAATGCGAAACCGTAGAGCAGTTAGCAGAACTTGTAAAAGGTACGACAATAGACGACTTTTACGCGGCTGCTGTTCAACATATCCCATATAACAAATATAAAGACTATGAATTTTTTAGCGCTAAAACCGGCAACGAAGTAACAAAAATGCAATATACCGAAACAAGAGTACATTACAGAAAACTTGAATTACTTTTGAATTGTCTTTGGTTGTTATCTCACGATCAACCGATAGACAGAGAATTAAGCCAAAAAATTTATAAACTTGCTGAAGACGGCAAAACATTTGTATTTTTAAATTGCAAAGTAACAAATTATAAAAATGGAAATCTGAAGATCAATTTTTCTGATGTAAAACTATTTGAAGAATTTAAAAGCAGATTCAATAAAGCACTTGAAGAAGCAAAGAGAGAATATGAAAGGAAGCAAAATGAAAAAGAATAGAATTTATGATAATATAAGGAGGTACAAATATGACAACACTTGAAACATTACGACAAGAGCGGCAGCGCTTCGCTGAAATCGTCAGGATCAAAAAGCGCCATATAGAAGAATATAAAAAAGTCCTGAATTTTTATGTAAAACAAGTTCAGGAATTAGATCGAAAAATCAAGGAGTTAGAATGTCAGAAGAATACACAGGCAGAGGCGGCAAGCGCGAAGGCGCCGGACGTCCGAAAGGCACTACAAAACAAGATATTGCGAAAATGCGACAAATAAGATTAACCGATTCAGAATATGAAAACTATAAAATGCGCGGCGGCGCTAAATGGCTACGCCCAATTTTAAGAGGTGAAAAAAATGTATAAAAAAATTATCATACCGGCGTTAATACTTTCTTTGGCTGCAAATGGTATTTTAGGTTATTATTTGCACCTTGCAAAATTTGATCTAAAATGCGCCGAAGACATTAACAAGCAACACACAAAAGAGATCGCTAAACTTAACGATCAAATAAGCACACTTCTGAACGAAAAATATGTAATAGAAGAAGGACCGGCAAAAAATAAAAAAAATGTATCAAAAATAGATTTAAGAAATTTGCCTTATATACCTATGACGCAAAGAGCGCCCGAACCATATATACCAATGCCACATATACAAGTACAGTCATATATACCCGATAATAATACCAATAATACATATACGCCAAGTTATACCCAAGAAATGAATACATACAGTCTTATAAAGGCGTCAGAAGCATTAGACGGAATAAATACACATATGACTATTTATGACACATTCCCGACAAATAATATGTATTATTATCCGTAAAAAATTATAATCTAATACGCGGCAAAATTCTACCCAATACCATAAAGTCTTCATTATTGTTAATATAAAATGGATCATATTCTTTGTTTATTGAAATACATTTTATTTTATCGCCAAGTAAATTGATCTCTTTTACAAAACATTCACCGCGATACCTAAATGCGAATATATGCCCGTCTGAAAGTTGTGTGCTGCTTCTGTCTATAATAACGCGATCGCCGTGTTTATATTCCGGCGACATACTATTACCCGAAATTCTTACAACTTCACAATGTTTATAATTTATTTTTATACCCCGTTCAGATATAAACAAACTCTCATCAAGTAACATTGATGAGGCTTTTTCGTCGTAAACTTCTACGCCATAGCCAGCAGATAAATAAACATCAGGTCTATATATAACAGATACGCCATTACTTGCAACTGTTTGATTTTGTGGAACATCTGTAAGCAATAATTCTAAATATACGTCAAAGTGTTCAGCAATTTTTTTTAATTCTGAAGTTTTTAATTGACTATTTGTTTTAAAGCGTGTACTTGTGGTTGATCTTGTAATTCCGAGCGCTTCGCCTATTTCTGTTTGCGATATGTTACGATTTGTTAAGTTGATTAGTTTTCCCTGAAGTTCCTTAAAATTCATTATTCTTCACCCTTTCTCAAACATTTGTACGATTTTTATAAAATAATGTTTGACATAATCTAACATTTGTACTATTATAAAATTGTAATTGAATGAATGAAAATTTTGAGGAGCAAGTTTTGAAAAAACAAAAAGTCCACAAAACCAACATTACTGGCTATCTTTCAATAGATATTATTGACGAGTTAGAATCGTTGGCAAAAGATTTAAAGACTTCAAGAAACTGTTTGTTTGAAGAAGCAGTTTTAGATCTCTTGAAGAAAAAAGGTAGGTTAATAGCCGCGTAGGTTTTTGCCTACTTTTTCTCTTACTAACAATTTAACAAAAAATACTCTAAAAATCAACATTTTTAGGGCATAGGTTTTTGCGCCTTTTTTGGCGTTAGCACATTGAAAATTTAATAAGGCATAAGACGACCGACGCTGAAGTACGCGAAGTAAAAATATATAAGCAGAACGGGCTATAAGCGGCGCAGCAATGTAAAAAAATTTTGACATAACATTGTAAAAATTCTTTGACAGCCCATAGGTATTACCTTGTGGGCTGCTATAAGAACTTTGACAATATGCAAATTAAATTTATTTGAATATATCTACATCTTAACCATAAATAAATTTGATTATGTAAAACAAAATGCAAATAAGAATGTAAATAAAAATGCAAAACAAAATGTACACCTTAAGAAAGAATATAAAGAAAAAAAAGAAAAGAAAAAAGAAAGGCGGTAAAAAATGTTTAAATCATCAAGAAATTTTTAGCAATGCTAAAAGAAAAAAGAAGACAAGAATTAAGACGCAGATTTTTTGAAATCAGAGGCGAAGTAATTAAATTTTACGAAGCCAAAGACGCAGCAGAAGGCGCGGTAGATATACCGGCTTTTATGAGAGCGGATCAAACACTTGCAGAAGTTATAAAATCTGCAAAAGACATCAATTTTTATTATGGCAAACTTCTTAAATATAGGAGGGCTGTATAATGGATCCAGTATTACCCGAAATTGATTACGACGAATACATAGAACTATACGGCGAAGACGCAGCAGAACGCCAAGCAGAAATGGACGAGGCTTTATTATGGGGCGTTTAGAATGGCTGCAAGAACGCAAGAAGGGTATAGGGGGAAGCGACGCAGCAGCAATTATAGGGCTTAACCCTTATATGACAAATGTTGAACTATGGGAAATAAAAACCGGCAGACGCGAGCAAGAAGACGTTTCAGAAAAAGAAGCGGTAAAATTTGGCGTTGCTGCTGAAGATCCTATAAGAAAATTATTTGCATTAGATCACCCTGAATATGAAGTAATATCAGAACCATACAAGACATACCAAAATAAAAACCATTATTTTATACGCGGAAGTTTTGACGGAAAGTTAATACATAAAGTAACATTAAAGCAAGGTGTATGGGAATGTAAGACCGGCACTATAAGACGTTATGCCGACTGGGAAAAATGGGGCGGCAAAAATTTTGAAGAAAATAGAATACCGCAAAATTATTACACACAGATTTTACATTATTTTCTGACTTGTGAAGAATTTGAATTTGCAATTTTGAAGGCGCGATTAACAGAATTAACATACGGGCAAGAATCAGAAATAAAAATTAACCCAATACACATAAGAGAATATCCGATATATAAACAAGACTGCATAGCGGATCTTGATTATTTGTATGGAAAAGAGGAGGAATTTTGGGGCTATGTAGAACGCGACGAAAGACCGCCGCTAATTATTCAGGGGGTGTAATTATGAAATTAGTTACATTCCCTGATTTAAAACACACACTAAAAGACGCCTTGCGAAACCCCAACCGCAAGGCTTTTTATTTTCAAGGCGGCAGAGGCGCCGGAAAGTCAACGCTATTAGCGGCAACTTTTGAAGAAGTATTAGAGGAATTAGCAGAAGAACAAAGGAGGCAGAATGAAGCCAAGAAACATTTTTTTAATAATCTTTGACCGGCTTAAATGTCTGTTAGGTTTTCACGAATGGGTAAGGCGTGATGATTTTGACAATGAGTATTGCTGGAACTGTAACAAAAGGAGGAATTTTTAATGCTAACACATAACGAAAAAATAAAGATAAAACAGAAAAACAGGAAACTAAACAAAATGCAAAAAGAGAATAGAAAAGCAAACAGGAGGCAAAAATAATGAGAATCGGATCAGCGTGGGTAAAGGCTTCAGAAGAAACAGGAAAGATATTTATTTCAATTAGTTTAGACGACGCCGCTTTACCTTTAACTATCGGCGAAGACAAATTTTTAACACTTTGGGAAATACCCGAAAGCGAACGCAAGGCAGACAACGCGCCTAATTATTCAGTAAACATAAGCAAGTCAAGACCGAAGGAGGAAAAGAAATGAAGAAAGTATTAAAATGGCTTTTCTTTAGTCCGGCTTTATTCTTTGGCTTTTGGTTAATAGGTTTATTTTGTGAAAGTTTTAGAGAAGCCCTAATAAATACAACGACAAGAATTTTAAAAGTATTAGAACGCGAATTAGAAAGGAGTTTATAAATGGAATTTCAGTTAATAAGTCCGCAAACATTTGTAAATGCTATTGAATTTAATTACGACGATTTACACAAATGGATCACGGAGCAAGTAGAAAAATACCAAAACTTAACATACACCGACGAAACAATAAAGGACGCCAAAGAAGATCGCGCAAGTCTTAACAAGTTCAAAGAAAGAATAGACGCAGCAAGAAAAGACGTTAAGAAAAGATACCTTGAACCTTATAATAATTTTGAAGACAAAGTAAAAACACTTCTTAAACTTATTGAAGAACCGGCGGCGGCTATTGATACCCAAGTAAAAGACTATGAAGAACGCAAGAAGGCAGAAAAGAAAAAACAAATTGAAGATTATTTTAACGCGACAATAGGCGACTTATCAAACTTATTGACGCTTGATAAAATTTTCAATACTAAATGGCTTAACGCAACAGTAACAATAAAGAATGTTCAAACAGAAATAGATCAGATTTTAGCAAAAGTAAAATTTGATCTTCAGACTATTAAAGATCTGAAGTCTGAATGGGAACTAACTTTAATTGATACATACTTAAATACGCTTGATATTGCAGCAGCATTGAGAGAAAAAACAAGGCTGGAGGAACGCAAGAAGGCGCTTGAAGAAACTGAACCGGCACAAGAAAACATACAAGTAAGTGATCCAGTAAGTGAACAAGTAACCGAACAAGTAGAACCAGTAAAAATTTATACGCGCAAATTTTGGGTAAAAGGTACGGCGGATCAATTAAAAACTTTAGGACAATATATGAAGGATAACGGCATAGAATACGGAGGGATCGAATAATGACAATGAATCAAAATACACTTATGGCAGCACCAAAGAAAAAAACATTTTCAACATACCTGACGGGCGACGCCGTAAAAACCAAAATTAACCAAGTAATAGGAAGCAAGGAGGGTGTAAAATTTATTGCTAACCTTATTTCATTAGTAAGTAATAACCCTGCTATTGCAGAATGTGAACACAGTACAATTTTATCAAGCGCGCTGCTGGGCGAAAGTTTAAAACTCTCACCAAGTCCGCAGTTAGGACATTATTATATTGTACCTTTCAAAGACAATGACAAAAACGGGAACTTAAAAAGAGTAGTAGCGACATTTCAATTAGGCTACAAAGGCTACATACAACTTGCTATGAGATCAGGAAACTACAAGGATCTTGATGTTATAGAAATAAGGGAGGGTGAATACAAAGGCAAAGATAAAACAACCGGCAAGGCTGTAATAGAATTTCTTGAAGACGACGAAGAAAGAGAAGGACTGCCGGTAGTAGGTTATTATGCTTATTTTGAATTGCTTAACGGCTTCAAAAAATCTCTATACTGGAGTAAAACAAAAATGCAAAACCACGCAGAAAAATACTCACAGGCTTATAGAACAGACTTGAAGAAGGGCTGGCATTATAGTTTTTGGAGCAAAGATTTTGACGGTATGGCATTTAAAACAATGTTAAGACAGTTAATAAGCAAATGGGGTATATTATCCGTAGAATTTCAAACGGCTATGGCTAACGATATGTCTATGATAAATGAAGAAGGGCAAGCGGTTTATGTTGATAATACCGACGCAACGGAAGCAGAAGTTATAGAGCCTACGGAATATACGACAATAGAAGCAGAAGAAGTCAAGCCGGAAGCGCCTGATCCGCTTGATAATTTTGACTAATGGAACAAGAACAAATAACGCAAGTAGAAGATTTTGCAGAACAACTTTTACGGGTATCAGGCGAAATGAAATCATTAAGTATAGATTATAAAAACGCCCGTAGTGAGTATGCAAGATGTTTCAATAAAATTACTGTAATGATTTACAAGGCTGGTTTACATAGAAGTAAAGCAGCCTTTGAAAATAAGATCCCTATGTTGATCGCTCACCCTGATTTTACAGACGAAGCAATAGAAACGGCAAGTAAAATGAACGAGGCGCGGCAAGAATACAAAGGGCTTGAAATGGTATTAGAGGCATACAGAGCGGAAATATCAGGCTTGCAGTCTGTTATTAAATTTATGCAGAGCGGCGAGATAGCCGCTGCTGTTGCCGCAAAATATGGCATAAGGTAAGGAGGTGCAATGGAAGAAAGTTTTATAAAACTTAATCGTAAACTTTTTGAACATTGGATCTATCCACATAATGTCAAAATGTCGCCATTTGAAGCGTGGATCGAACTTATAAGACTTGCTAATTATTCGTGTGTTCAAAAATATATACAAAGCAAACTTGTACTAATTCCTCGCGGCAGTTTTGATACAACTATTACGCAATTATCAAACATTTTTCATTGGGATCGAAGGTCCGTAGAAAAATTTTTGAAGTTACTTGAAACTGACGGAATGATAGAACGCACAAAAATTTCTAATAGTTTAAAGGCTTGCACAATACTAAAAATCAATAATTACAATAAATACCAAATACTTTGTGATGAAATATGCAAATCATCATATAAAACAAAATGTAATTATATGTATTGTCAAAAACCTTGTACGGAAGAAGTAAAACGATTTACTAAACCTACGCTTGAAGAAGTTAGAGCCTATTGCGTTGAAAGAAACAACGGTATAGAAGCAGAAAGTTTTATAAACTTTTATGAATCTAAAGGCTGGAAAATAGGTAAAACACCTATGAAAGACTGGAGGGCTGCTATTAGAACGTGGGAGGCAAAAAGAAAACCAAAGCAAGAGCAAACAACAATAACACAAGACGACGATTTTTATATGAGGTTAAGCAGAAAATGACAGATCTATATGTAATGTCCGAAAACTTCAGGCAAATATATGAAGACGACGACGCAAGAACAGAGGCAGAAAAAATCTACGAAGAAACAGAGGATATAAAAAAAGTTGACGATTTCTGCAAGAAAATTTTATTAAAACGACGTGCAAAAATTTTACTGGAAAAATCAAGAATTGATAAAAGATTTTATTTGAGGACCTTTGAAAACTTCAATACATACGACAGTATAACAAAGAACGCCAAAGAAAAGGCGCTTGAATATGTTGAAAACATAGAACACTATTTAGAAAAGGGAACAAATTTAATCATAGAAGGCGCCGGAAAAGTCGGAACGGGTAAAACACATTTAGCCTGTGCGGTAGCACAAGCGGTAATGCAAAAAGGAATACCGGCAAAATTTATCAATGTTGTTTCAATGATAGCAGAGATAAAAGAAGACTTTGACATATCAAAGTTTGCAGAAGTGGAACTGCTTATAATTGATGATTTAGGCAAAGAAAAAAGCACGGACTGGGTTTGTGAAACTGTTTACGGAATTATCAATAAACGGTATGAACAAATGAAACCAACAATAATAACAACTGAAAAGCCTATGGCTTCAATGACTTCACATTATAACGATAAAGGCAAAGCGATATTAAGCCGCATATCTGAAGACTTTATTTTAATACGGCTTAATGGCGAAGACTACCGACAAAGGAGGAGCAATGAATAAGAGTGAATTTTTTATATATAACCTTATCAATTTTTTAGAAGACAAATTGCCGCCGGAACTATTCAGAGAGGTTCAGAAATATATTAAAGACGACACGATAGGAAACGCGGACAAAATGACGCAAGCAGACAGGGTATTAAACCACTTGCGAGAACACGGCAGCATAACTAATATGCAATGTCATTTACTTTATGGGATCCGGCATTGCCCGTCTGTTATCAGGAATATAAAAAGAAACTTGCTGCTTCAGGGCAGCACTTTTTATATTGACACGGAGCAACAAAAAGGCTGCGACAGATACGGCAATAAAACAAACTGGCTTAAATACATATTAAAGGAGCGACAATGCGTAAATCTACAATGAATGAGGATATAAAAAAATATCCTATTTATACGGTTATCAACGGACGATTTATAGAACTGGATAATATAAAAAGTACGGCAGATTATAACCACTATTCACACAATTTACATCATTACATACCGCGCCAGCAGTATGAAAAGAATAAACAATGGTACGAAGAAAGGGGGATCAAACAAAAATTATTATTGATCCCAATATCAATGCACGAACAGATCCATAATCAGGGCGTACATATTTTGTCTGATGATGATTTTGAAGTCTTCTACAAAATATCACGCTGGGATCTGATATTCAATAAGCGTCATAGCAACTATTAAAGGAGGCGATATGGGAAAAGAATTTACCAAGAGAGAAAAAGAAATTTATAAATACCTTGTAGAAACGCCATTAACATATCCGCAAATAGCAAAATGTTTGGGCTTATCTACCGGCACTTTATCAACACACAAAACAAATATCTATTACAAAAAAGTAGTAAACAGCAGAGAAGAACTAATTATAAAGCACTACAAAGAACGCGAGGAAAAATTAACAGGCTGCTTAAATTACTTCATTAAGAGGGTTGAAGAAGGCAGCATTATAAGCAGAAAAACTTATGCAAAGTTTAAGGAAACATTAGAAGAATTACAAGAAAGAGAGGTTTAATTATGGGTTGTTATGTTGATCCTACAAATGAAACAAAGGAAGCATTTTTAGAACGCGAAGGCAGAGAAGTTACAAGCGATTATATATCGCAGAATTACAAAGAGATTAAGGAAAAAGAAAACTTGCCGGTAGTGTTATGCGATAACGGAAAATTTACGGCGGCTGGTATAGCCTACAAAGAAAGAGAATTTGAAAGATTTGTAAGATATGACGGGCGCGCAAAGCGCTTTTTTATTGTGCCGATAGCAGCGCTTAAAACTGTTTCGCCGTTACTGGAAGCATATTTAGGGGAGGAAGACGAGGAATGGCGCAGCAGATACAATTAGGAATTAGCGCAGATATACCGCAAATTAAACCACCTATAAAACATAAAAGCAAATATAAGAAGTGGCAGTACGAAGCCAATTACAGAAAAGCAGAAGATAATAAATGCTGTAAGAATTGTAATAATAGCGTAGGTTTTAAATACCACAACAAAAATTATTATAAATGCAATATACAAGGCATATCGCACGGAGCAGCAACAGACATACGGTTAAGTTATGTTTGCGACTATTACGCAGAAGAATACAAAGACTGCCAGTTATGTAAACATTTGGGCTGCAATACTGAAGGGCAATTTACTTGTAGTTTAGACGGTGAAGTTTTAGACCACGAAGGAATATATTGCGACAACTTTGAAAAATATCTGGAGGAAAAATGCTGATATTTAATTTAAAGAAAGAATGGTTTGACAAAATAAAATCAGGTGAAAAAACGCACGAATACAGAATAGTAAAAGACTATTGGTTCAGACGTTTGTTTTTATATAGTCATATACAATGCAGACAAACAATGCTGCCGCTTCATAGTGAATGTGTTTTTTGCTGCGGTTATCCAGCAAAAGAAGACACTTCAAAAAGATTAAGAGCAAAGATTAAAAACATTTGTATTCGTAATGGTTTAGAAACTGATTTAAAGATAGACAAAGATGTTTTTGACATACATTTTGAACTAATGAAGGAGGAAGAATAAATGGCAGAGGAAAAATGGAGCGAAAATTTAACGGAAGAACAAACTTTAGTAATGAAAATTTTAGGCGGTATGTTGGCAGACATAGCGGATCTGTTTGACTTAATGACAAAGAATATGCCGGAACGTAAAGCGTATTTATGTAAGTTAGCATACCTTGAATCGCTGGGGAAAACTTTAGATCTTGATTTAAAAAAGGAGGTATAAAATGAACATATTTGATATATTTAATAGGAAGAAAAAGGACGACGGTTTAGTCGTCCTTTCTTTATTTGACGGTATAAGTTGCGGACAAGTTGCATTAGATAAATTGGGTATTCCTGTAAAAACTTATTATGCAAGTGAAATAGACAAAGCGGCAATAAGGGTAACACAAACAAATTACCCAAGCACAATACAATTAGGTGATGTTAGAGAACTTGATCCTAAAACTTTACCGAAAATTGATTTACTTATTGGCGGATCGCCTTGCCAAGATTTGTCAATAATAAAAGTAGGGCATAGAGAAGGACTACAAGGACAGAAAAGTTCTTTATTTTATGAGTATATCAGAATTTTAAAAGCCGTAAAGCCAAAATATTTTCTTCTTGAAAATGTAGCCGGTATGAAAAAATCAGATCAGGATATTATAACTTCTTATATGGGAGTTGAACCCGTACTAATTGATAGTAATTGTTTTTCAGCACAAGAACGTAAACGCTTGTACTGGACGAATTTACCAGTTGATACAAGCAATTTAAAAGAATCTAAATTATGCTTGAAAGATATTTTAGAAAAGAACGTCGCAGAAAAATATTTTTATAATTACCCTTTGTACGACGTGGATATGTCAAGGCAAGTATGCGCCTTTATGGACTATAAAAATTACAAAATGCACAAGAGAGTATTAAACCCAAATTTTAAAAGCCATACACTTACGACAGCAGGGGGGGGGCAATACGCAGAAAAAAGTATTGGATAACGGCAGAGCAAGAAAACTTACACCGCTTGAATATGAGCGATTACAAACCTTGCCTGATAATTATACTTCTTCTGTATCTGATACAGCAAGGTATAGCGCTTGTGGTAACGGTTGGACAGTAGATGTAATAGCCCATATTTTCAAAGGTTTAAAGGAGGCAAAATGAAAAAAGCAGGCGCCAAAGAAATACCTTTTTATTGTAAAGAGTGCGGAAAGTGCAAAGAGGTTAAGGAAGTAGATCAGAATTTAAGAATAAAAAATAATACCGGCTGGACGCACGATATTTACTGTATGAAGTTAGGACACATAGTATATAGAATGTGAGGGAGCAATGTTAAGCGTAGAAGATATTAACAGATTAGAGGCAGAAAATGAACGCCTGAAAAACTTTTTAAGGTGGCTTCTAAAACAGCAATACTACATAATACATAAAAACTTAAAGGCAAAAATAAAGGAGGTTTTAGGTGAAGTGTAAATATCTTTTTCAGGATAAAGATCATTTTGGCGGCGAGCAATACTGTACTTGTTTTAATGAACAATGCCGCGACATTTCTTTTGTTTGTCCTGATAATTGCCAAATAAATGAAGACAATAAAAAACTTGAAAAATATAAAAATACATTAGTAGAAATAATAGAAACTATTAAGCAAACGTGTGATTTTTATAAAAA
>Ga0265298_10002427_pt1 | contig 25937 bp, 21 predicted proteins | sample AusTroGonzalo_MG_3_FD_193486 | JGI IMG/M metagenome (GOLD analysis project Ga0265298, IMG submission 193486) | Bovine rumen microbial communities from tropical cattle in Woodstock, Queensland, Australia - Gonzalo_01 | ecosystem: Host-associated > Mammals > Digestive system > Stomach > Rumen ...
GAGACATAAACTCTCGTTGGTTGACAAAATATGTATCACAGTATTTGTGATAATAAGTTTTTTCTCTCCTTCACTCAAATCATCTACTGTCCCATTTTCAGCAAATGAAATGTTAATCTTTTTTATAACTTGGTTCTCACTTTCAGTTGATAATTTATATAGATAATAAAACAATGTACTCGCTTGATCTATAAAACTTATGTCATTAATCAATGAACGAAAAGAGTCAATAGAGTAAATACTATTCTCTCTCAGTTTTTCAATTAAAGCCTCAACATCATTGGTTCCTTCCCATTTTTTTATGTTCGAAGTGTTATAATCAAAAGATATCTCGCACTTATTTGTTCTCAATAAACTACTCACAAATTTATTTATGTCAACATCTTCTGAATACAACAATGTTAATAGGGCTATACTCCATTCGTATTTACTAATATAGAACATAAAAGGAGGGGTAAAGCCTTGCAATGCTGTCATTCTGCTGCAATACCGTTCATATACTGGTTTATAAAAACGCTTCCATAATCTAGTATCCTCTCCGCTGTATGACATTATGATATTCTTAGGCAACATCTCAATAGTAATTTTCCGTCCATCTTTGAGCACTCCGTTGCGAATATCATAGAAATATCCATTCATCACATATTTGATTGAATAAGAAAACTCGCATGGATACTTCTTGATTCCATCTTTTAATGTGGCTATATGATATAAACTGTAATAAATAGCGCTAATAGCTTCGAGGACGTTACTTTTCCCAGAGCCATTTAAGCCAATGAAACAGCAATATAGTTCTGTGTTGTAAAAATCAATATCAAATTCTTCAAGATTTTTATATTTATCAATATGCAGATGGTAAATTTTGAATCCGTTCGGTTTTATCTTATATTGGAACTCCAAATCCATCTCATCATCAATCCCTCCTTCCAAATAATTGGGAGTGGTAATCAAATTATGTAAACTAAGCCATTCGTTGATGTAATTTACATTTCCAGACGTGCGTTTCTCGCAGCCAAGCGCATTAACAAACTCCCTTTTTGTCATTGTTACAGACTTGAAATCCTTGCAAATCTTTATTGCAAGGGCGTCTATTTCTTCTTTATTCATAGATCACTTTTTCAAATTCCTTGATTGATTCGTTTCTCCTATCCTCTGCCAACAATTTTAGTTGCTTTATTTGCTCTTTTTGTTTGGTCACATGCTGCACTATTCTATTTTGGATTTCTAACGGAGGGATTACCACATCATAATTCTTGATTTTACCTGCATTAAGGTTGGGTTGATTATTGCCACTTGCCAAAGAACGCAAGTCATCGTATTGGGCTTGAAGATAATACCACAAATAATCTGTCAAAACAACATTGTTATCTATGTTATATAGTACCGCGCATGCCTGATTTGTAGTAGCGTCTATTCCTAGTTTTGCAGTTCTACCTCGAGTGTCACCTTGACCATACATGGCGATGATAAGTGAACCTTTAGGATACAACATTGCAGAACTATTTTCAATAGCGTTTTGATTGATGTGTTCTTCTGTACTGAGGATAACATCATTTACTACTTCACCAGTCTTGACCCAAGGAATATTCCCTTGATAATAGGTCGGATTTGAGCGAGATGGGGTCCCGCCGCTTCCTAAAGAGCATATCTCCTGTATTTTTTTTGATGGATAAAATGATGAAGTGCGAATCTCCTTTTTGCTGAGAGGATTGTACCCCCATTCAGTTACACTTTTATACTGCACAAAAGATAAATACCTATAAATATTACTGGAATCTCTTCTACTAATAGGGTCTACTGGATTAATGCCCAATTCGGTTAGCAAATAATTCTTAATGCCACCAGCTATCTTGATTGCCTGCTGCTCAAGTAATTCCGCATTATTGATCTTCGACAGATATGCGGCTACAATAGTTTCTTGTTTATGTAGTGAGGGCAACGGAATTATGACGTCCAAAAAATCGTCAGGCTTCACCCTTGCTTTAGAGATGCCGCTCGATTTCTGATTAAAAAGCGATTTACAGTAATTACTTTGAAGAATATGCGCCAAATACACACCATCGGCCTTGGATTTATCAATCATATATGATGGATATTCTGAGCTTACCGCAAACGGTATAGTGTTATCAGGATGATAATATACACATCCATGTCTTACATTAATCTTGGAATAAACTAATGAGTTGGGATTGACTAAACTAAGCCCTCCTTTAAAAGATATGGTATCGGATTCAGCCCTCAAGAACAACTCTCCTGAGAAACTAATCTTAGAAATAATACGCCACTTATTGTTGATTAAATCCGCCTTTGATACTAATTCTTTATAGGGGATTAATACCTCTGCTAACCTAATAGCATGCGGAATAGAACGATTATTATCGTTATAGAGGCGTTTTACGTCCCACTGACACAGATTCTTAAACCTGATAAATCTGATAAAACTAGACATTGTCATCTGGTTTGGTTGTAAAACAATTCAGGTGTGCATAGAAAGCCGTCTTTAGAGCGAACACGAGAAAGAACGCCATCTTCAGAAATAGAATATGTTATCTCCTTAATGGGTACATTCCATAACTCCATCTTTTTACGGTAGGGGGTGAATTCTTCTGCCAATGGAATCAATTCATTTCAATTGGCGCACCAGTAGTGCTGATGCCCGCTTTTTTTACTTCAGCGATGGGTATTTCGTAGTCGAATCGCTTTTTAATTGTTGACTTAACCTCTACAATCCGTTGTTCCAAAATCTTTTTCTTCCGGGAACTAAGCTCTTTTTTTTCATCCTTAGATAATGCCTCTTTTCCCTTTTTCAAAAGCTTCTCATTAATTGCTGATAACTCGGATGAATATCTTGAGTCAAAAGCAACTTCGGCATTTGCTTTTATCTCTGCATATTCTTTGGCCTCTTCTGGAGTAAACTTCTTAAAAAACATAAGACTCGGTTTAACCGTAGCTCCAGATGCCATAAAAACATCCTGTGGGATCGATACAATTAATAGAATCTTTGCTTGGCTCTCTACGAAGTCCCGAACTTTCTGAAGATTAGTATTGTTCAGAACACCTTCCGGCAGTACAATTCCCATTCTACCGCCTGGTTTAAGTAAATTCAAACAACGTTCGATGAAAAGTACTTCTGTAAGGCCATTATCAATCTTATACAAACTCAAAAGAGGTTTTCCGATATTATCATTAACTTGTCTTAATGCGCTCTTGTACTCCTCTCCATATCGTTTTGTATACTCGTCAATCATTACTTGATCCGTAAACTTGTCGGCTTCAGATATCCTTAAATCTTTATCTACTCTTGCACCAAACGGAGGATTTGTCAAGATAACGTCAAAACGGTTTTCAAAAATGCCATTCACATTCAAAAGACCATCGTGGTGGTGGACTCCGCCATGACCATCCCCGTGCATAATCATATTCATTTTTGCTGTACGGGCCATACGAGGATTCGCATCGGTTCCGTAGATGCAATTATGTGACAGGGAGTATAGGCGACCTCTTTCGTTGTTGACATTAAGCTCTTCATTCATTATGGAGAACTTTTCCGATACTTCAGCCTCTACTTCCATCTTTTTCTGTTCAGGCAAGTCATCATAATCATCGCCATAATAATGTGCCTTGATTTTTTCCTTTTGACTTTCGACATCTCTTTCAATTTTATCTCGAACGAGCTCGAATGCCTTTATGAGAAAGCCCCCACTGCCACAACAAGGATCGCATACTAATTCACCTTCCTGAGGATCAAGAATGGATACCATAAAGTCAACAATAGTTCTCGGGGTGAAGAATTGCCCTAATTCTCCTCTAAATGTTTTCCCCAAGAACTGTTCAAAGGCAATACCTTTGACATCATCAGATGTTGTTGACAAATTATATATCTCTAGTTCCTTAACAATTTGTTCAAAGCTATTTTCGCGGATCTCAATCTTTGCATTATCATCAAACAGATGATCGCTTGCAAACTGTATTTTTGTCTTTTCGAATAGATTCTGATAAAAAGGAACGGGATCGGTAACCCCCATTTCCTTATTTATTTTTTCATAAGCCTTTCTGTTCTCAACGAAACGCTTTTGGGAAAAAATCTGCCCCTCATCATTCTCCCGTTCATACCGAATCTTTATAAATAGAATCTTACTTATCTCATCAAAAGCGGCTTCGGGGGATAGTTTGTCATTATTGCGAATAATGTTATGACACTTAAACAGTAGCCGTGAAAACTCGTCTCGGGTAAATGCTTTGGCTTGCTTTAACAGTTTATCAATCTCTTTTTGATTGGTCGCTTTTGATATATCCGGTATATCTATAATTTCTTCCAACCTATCGGGAATTTCACCTGTGACAATCTTGAAAACGCGAGTCTCCTTCAAATTCGTTGTTACAAAAAAGTCAGCATGAAGCCATGATGCGTAATTCATCCCTTGATAATAGTCTTCTTTGCGAATCGTTACAGATTCGGCTTTGCATTCAACTACTATTAAAGGATACTTGTTCTCGTTTTTATCTTTGGGCGTTCTCCAAACGACGATATCGGCACGAGCAGCGCCTTGCCCCCGTTGAGAGTTGGTTACTTGCATCTCCTGAGCCATCTGATCCAGGGAGTAGCCATAATGGTCAACTAAACGACAGATATACTTCTGGCGCACTTCTTCTTCTGGCTTATTAACTAGCCACTTTTCCTTACGCGGCGCTAATATCTCTTTGTTGTTGTTTTTGTATAGGATGTCCATTTTTACGAGAATTATTCTATTCAGTTGGATTGATTAGAGTACGTATATCAACACTCAAGATTTGAGCGATCTCATTCAGCTGAGCAACCGATGGCTGCGTCTTATTCTGGCACCATCGGGAAATGGTATGCTCACTTTTGTTTAACTGCTCCGCGAGCCATCGGCCGCTTTTCCCTTGCTCGACGAGCACGATTTTCAGTCGATTTAAACTGTGATTCTGTTCAGTGTTTACCATGTGATGTTCATTATTTGCCAGTAAAGATACAAAATTAGATTAATACATCCAGCGTTATTATTGATTATTCGCGGGAAGAGAATTTTAATTGTTATTTACAGTCATAGATGGATAACAATAACCCAACATTCTGTTTTACAATAAAAGAGCAAATCAGTCACAGACAACCACCCGCAGGTAGTTTATCTCTGGACTATATCTCACGATATAAAAAGGACCGATAATGAAAAGAAGAAGGAATCCCCTCTCAATACTCCACCTTGTCTTCCTTCGCAGACCAGGCGCGGAAAGAGACCAGGGCTTCATCGCGTAGAAGTGGAATCAAAGGAATGTGGCGGTCCGAAACCGGGCGGTCGAGCTCCCGGTAGATAAAATCGTCGTCGAAGTCTATAAGTCCGGCGTCTTTCCGGGTATTACCGTAGAAAATCCTTCCGATATTCGCCCAGTAGATGGCCCCTAGGCACATAGGGCATGGTTCGCAGGAAGTATAAATCGTGCAGCCGGACAGATCGAAGGTGCCGAGTTTACGGCAGGCCTTGCGTATGGCATTCACTTCCGCATGGGCGGTAGGGTCATTGTCAAGCGTCACGCTGTTGGAACTGCCGGCCACAATCTCGCCGTCTTTCACCACAACCGCACCGAAGGGACCGCCGCCGCGACTGACACTCTCCGTGGCAAGCGATATTGCCTCCCGCATGAAAGCGCGGTCCTGTTCAGTAATCTCAAATATTTTATTTGTCATCTCAATTTAACATGGTTAACTCTGACAAATATACTGTTTTTCCGTCATTATTTATTATCTTTGCCTCATACCACGTAACACTGATGAAGTTCGACATAGACAAAATACGCCAAGGAGACCTGATGCCTTCCATCCTTTCTTCAACCACTATTTTGTTATCCTGCCGGTACAGAAAGCTTCTACGATGAAACCAACGGGGTCCTTAAAATCCTTTAATCCGACCGGGCGCCTGCGGGCGCCCGGTGCCGTAAGGCATCCTGACGGAAGGTTTATGTTCAGAAGAGAAATCCGAGCCCGAAGTTGAGATTGAAGAACCAGCGGGCCGGGGTGTCCTGAGGATGAACGCTGTCTTCGTTGGCGCTGTAAATGCGGTAGTTGTCCGTAAAATTCCAGTGGAAGACGGGAGTCAGGTTGAGCGTGAAGCGCCATATACGCCATGAAAAGTTGATGCCTGCGTCTGCAGAACAGTACAGGCTGCCGGCTTTTTTCGTGCCGTGATATTCGGTTTTTACGCTCCCGTCCGGAGCGAGATAATATGCCTGGCGGATATTGCTGTCGCCCATGACAAGGCCAGGAGTGATTCCGAAGAAGATTTCTCCGCGGTTTATGGTCGACAGCAGGAATATAGCAAAAAGGTCTGCGAAGATATCGTCGCTGTAATTCCAGATAAAGGCATCAAGCACGTCAAGGGCCAGCATGGCTCCATAACCGTAGTTGCTGTAGTCGAACATCCCCGTGCGAAGCGACATGGCCAGCGGGAAGCCAAGGAAATCGTCCACACCGAAATTCGACGGCATATACTGCACTCCTGAACGGAAGCCGACATGGCGAGAATAGTAACGGCTGTAGTTCAGCCAGATATTCACATCGGGACTATTGTCGTTACCTGTCATCTGCGCCCCGATCCCAGTGCCTGCGCTCAGTTCGCGGGTGAAACCGTTCGGATCTATGCGCTGAGCGGGCAGCGACACGGATACCAGCAATAATACCAGAACTATCAGCAATCTCCTCATACTTCCAAGATGCTATTTACTACCCTGACGCTGCCTCACTGCTTCATAAAGCAGGATGGCAGCGGAGACGCTCACGTTCAGCGAATCGAGCCGGCCAAGCATGGGAATGAGGATGTGCGCATCGGCGGCAGCGCGCCACACGGGCGTAAGGCCTGTAGCCTCGGTGCCCATTACCAGCGCCGTGCCACAGGTCATATCCACATTATAATAAGGAGACGAATCCTGCAGTTGGGCAGTGAGGATACGGATATCACGGGCCTTCAGGAAGGCGATGGCCTCTTCGGAACTGCAGCAAACAACCGGCACGGTAAACACAGCTCCGATGCTGGCACGGATCAAATTCGGATTGTAGATGTCCGTGAGAGGGTCGCAGATGATTACTGCATCGGCTCCTGCGGCATCGGCGCTGCGAAGCACTGCCCCGAGGTTTCCAGGCTTCTCCACCCCTTCCAGAACCATCACCAGCGGATTATCCTTCAGTTTAAGGTCTTCAAGTGTCAGATGCTTCGACTTCACCTCCGCGATTATCCCTTCCGTCCCTTCCCGGTACGCCACTTTCGCGTATATTTCTTTGCACAGATGAAACACGTTTCCCGGCCGCAGGTTGGGATATTCCCCCTTCGGGAGTTCGCCCTTCGGGCTCACCCCACCATCCCTTCGGGACGGTCCCCCCGCTATCGAACCGCGGGTGTTACGTCCCTCAGGGGGAATTCCCAACCATGCGGCATCGCATATTTCAGGGCAGATAAACAACGAATCTACCTCGTAACCAGCCTCGATACAATGCTCCAATTCCCGGCGGCCTTCAACTACGAAAACTCCTTCGGAGCGGCGCATACGGGATTTCTCCTGAAGGGCCAGCAGCCTCTTCAGCTTGGGATTCTGTGCAGATGTAATCAGTTCCGGATTCATTCGTATTCTATGACTGCCTTAACCAGTTTATAGCGGCTGATCATTCCCGTTTCACTGGTTTCGTGAGAACGGGTGCGGGAATTATAGGCAAGATATCTTTCGCCGTTGATGAAGACGAAACCCGGGCTGGCGAGCACCCAGTGTTCATCTGCTTCCACCCAGCGGTTGAGTTCGCAAGGAATCTCCCGCACGAACGGACCGTCAACCAGATAGCACCTGAAGAAGCAGGCATCGGTCGTGCCGCCGTGGGTATTGTAATAGGTGGGGAAAAGCAGGTCGTAGCGCTTATCGACCTTGCAGGCGGCATTATTGTAGAGGAAATCCCCGGCCAGGATTTCGGTATCACTCAGCTGCTCTCCCCTGTTGTTGAACTCCGCTACGGTCATGCGGCGGTTCTTATAGTGTTCCTGTGTAATTCTGGAATAAAGTTTCCAGCGGTTGCCGCGAGTGACCATAACATTCTGGGTGTCGTGGATCCTGTCATAAATCATCTTGCGGTCGGTAAACTCTATCCCGTCCTTCGACTTCCACAGGAATAACCCGCGCTCCCAGCTCTTTTCGCCGATCCACTGGCAACCCACCATACGGTAGGGATACTCCTTGTCCTTCACCATGAACACCGACTGCTCTATCACCTCATCCATAATCTTGCATTTCAATTCATAGTGGAAGCCGTCGGAAGACTCGGCAAGATAGAGGTTCTGGTTCCGCTCGTTCTCTGCAATACCGTCGACAGGATTGCCGGAGAAATACATCCTGTATGTGCCATCCGGCAGCTGAAGGATATTGTAGTAGTTGATCAGCTCCATCCCGAAATCTACATTCGTGGCGAATTCGATCGGGGGTTCGGGGAAACTGACGCCGACTATGGTTTTGCGTCCGCAGCCGCAAAGGGCCAGGACCGGCAGGACGAGCAGCAGGATCTTTCTCATATGAGAGGTATATTGTTTTCCGAGCAGGAGGCTACCATTTCCGCAGGCCAGACAGATGCCTGGATCTCGCCGATATGGGCCTTGCGGAGGAAGAACATGCAGAGACGGCTCTGCCCGATGCCACCTCCGATGCTCTGGGGCAGGCGTCCGGCAAGAAGTTCCTTATGGAAGAACAACTCCGTCTTATGCTCTTCGCCTGTAATCTTGAGCTGGCGCAGCAAAGCGGCACGGTCCACCCTGATTCCCATTGAGGACAGTTCGAAACTGTGGCCGAGCACAGGATTCCAGACAAGGATATCCCCGTTCAATCCCGGCGACATCTCCCCGTCCCACTGGGCGGGAGTACTCCAGTCGTCATAGTCCGCGGAGCGGCCGTCGTGCTTCAGGCCATCTCCGAGAACACATCCGATTCCTGCCACAAAGACAGCACCGTGCTCACGGCATATGGCATCCTCGCGTTCCTTGGGAGTCAGGTCCGGCCAGCGCATGCGCAATTGCTCGGCATGGATAAAATGAATCGTTTCCGGCAGGCAGGGTTCAATCACAGGATACTTCTCGCACACCATGAATTCGGTGCGGACAATAGCCGACCAGATACGGCGGACGATATCCTTCAGAAACTCCGGCGTGCGTTCACCGTCGGCCATCACGCGTTCCCAGTCCCACTGGTCCACGTAAAGAGAATGGACGTTATCCAGTTCCTCATCGGCCCTGATGGCGTTCATGTCGGTATAAATGCCATGACCGGGCTCTATGCCGTATTCGGCGAGGGTAAGGCGCTTCCATTTGGCAAGAGAGTGTACTATCTCACATACTTCGCCGCCCATGTCTTTGACGGGAAAACTCACGGCACGCTCCACACCGTTCAGGTCGTCGTTGATGCCGGTGCCTTTCCTGACAAAAAGAGGTGCCGTTACGCGGCGCAGGCGCAACTCGGAAGAAAGGTTCATCTGAAAGAAATCCTTGATTTCCTTGATGGCCCCTTCGGTCTGCCGCGCGTTCAGCAACGGCCGGTAATTATTCGGTATCTGTAAATTGGACATATCTTGACAAGCGCAACTGCCGGATCACTTTGCGGAGCATTTTTCTGCGGAGCAAAGCGCTTTCCGGCAGTGAAGCGATTATTCGGATTTTACTATTTTTTCAGGCCGCATCTGCGGGAAGAAAAGAACGTCCTGTATGGCGGTCTGGCCGGTCATGAACATGGTCAGGCGGTCGATGCCCATTCCTAGGCCTGAAGTGGGAGGCATGCCGTATTCGAGGGCGCGTACGAAGTCGAAGTCTATGAACATCGCCTCGTCGTCGCCCTTACTCTTGAGGCGGGCCTGCTCTTCAAAGCGCTCCAGCTGATCGATGGGATCGTTAAGCTCGGAATATGCATTCGCCAGTTCCTTGCCGCACACGAACAGTTCGAAACGCTCTGTGAGCGCAGGATTGCTGCGATGGCGCTTGGTAAGAGGCGACATCTCCACGGGATAATCGATGATGAAGGTGGGCTGGATAAGATTCTTTTCGGCATATTCTCCGAAAATGGCGTCTATCAGCTTGCCTTTGCCCATCGAAGGCTCAACTTCCACGTTCAGCTTCTTGCATGTGGCGCGCAGTTCTGCCTCGTCCATGCCGCTCACATCCACTCCGGCATATTCCTTAATGGCATCAAGGATGGGCAGGCGGCGGTAAGTGCCGCCGAAATCCACCTCGTTCTCACCTATCTTTACCTTGGTGGTGCCGTTTACGGCAACTGCAATCTTCTGAAGCATCTTCTCCACGAAGTCCATCATCCAGATGTAGTCCTTGTAGGCCACATAGATTTCCATGCAGGTGAATTCCGGGTTGTGGGTCTTGTCCATGCCCTCGTTGCGGAAGTCCTTCGCGAACTCATACACTCCGTTGAAGCCCCCTACGATGAGACGCTTGAGGTAAAGCTCGTTGGCAATACGAAGGTACAGGGGAATGTCGAGTGCATTATGATGGGTGATGAACGGACGGGCTGCGGCGCCTCCGGGGATGCTCTGAAGGATGGGGGTTTCCACCTCGAGGCATCCGGCGGCGTTGAAGTACTCGCGCATGGTGGCGATTATCCTGGCACGCTTGACGAAAGTATCCTTAACCTGGGGGTTCACTATGAGATCCACGTAACGCTGACGGTAGCGCATCTCCGGATCAGTGAATGCGTCATGCACCACGCCGTCCACTTCCTTGACGATTGGAAGCACGCGCAGGCTCTTGCTGAGCACCGTGAGTTCCTTGACGTGGATGCTGAGCTGGCCGGTCTGGGTGATGAAGGCATAACCTTTGACTCCCACGATGTCTCCGATGTCGAGAAGCTTCTTCCACACGGTATTGTACATCGTCTTGTCCTCGTCCGGGCAGATTTCGTCGCGCTTCACATATATCTGGATGCGTCCTGTTTCGTCCTGAAGTTCTCCGAAGGACGCCGCACCCATTATGCGGCGGCTCATTATGCGCCCGGCAAGACACACGTCCGCAAAATTGCCCTTTTCGGGGTCGTAACCATCGGTGATATTCTTTGTGGTTTCGTTGACCGGATATAATGCCGCCGGATAGGGTTCGATGCCCAGTTCACGAAGCTTGGCGAGGGAATCCCTACGGATCTGCTCCTGCTCGCTGTATTCAATGTTTGCCATTACTTATATCAGAGTTCTATAGGTTTGTACTTGGGCACGAGGCTCTTCATTATGCTCCATGCGAGCAGATAGGCCACTCCGCAGAAGCAGAACATTATGAAATAGCCGGCGGGCTTGCCGCTGAAGCCCATGAATGTAAAGGCATCACCCATGTTCTCGGAATATGTGAACAGGCGGCCGGCGATCTTCTGGATGAACATCGAACCCACACCACCTGCCATGGCACCGATTCCGGTTACGGTCGCAATCGCGCTCTTGGGGAACATGTCGCCGATGGTGGAGAACAGGTTGGCGCTCCAGGCCTGGTGCCCTGCTGCGGCGAGGCCGATCAGTATTGCCGGAATCCACGCCGAGTTGAACTTCATTCCCAGAGGCTGCGCAAGCAGTGCGCAAAGCGGGAAGAACGCGAAAATCAGCATGGCCAGCATACGGCCTGGATACGGATGCATTCCCTTCTTCTCGACAAATAGTTTCGGGAGATATCCGCCTCCGATGGACACCACGGTCACTATCAGGTAGAGGGTGAAAATCAGCCACTGACCGAGAGGGGTGGTAACGGGAGCGTTGAACTGGTTGCTGAAGTAGGAAGGTGCCCAGAAGAGGAAGAACCACCACACGCCGTCGGTGAAGAACTTGCCGGTGATGAACTGCCAGGTCTGTTTGAAAGAGAAGCATTTCCAGAGGGAGATGGATTTCTCGGCTTCGCTCGAAATGACAGGGGCGGTCGAAGACACTTCATCATCCTGCCTGATATAAGCCAGTTCGGCCTCGTTCACGTGCTTGCTCTTCTCCGGTTTCTCGTACATGAAAGCCCAGAAGAACATCCAGATAAAACCGAGGGCGCCGATGATGATGAACGCAAGTTCCCATCCGAACTTCATTGCCAGGGGAGGGATGCATAGAGGTGCCGCGAGGGCTCCCACCGATGCACCTGCGTTGAATATGGAGGTCGCGAACGCACGGTCCTTCTTCGGGAAATACTCCGCCGTCACTTTGATTGCCGCCGGGAAGTTGCCCGCTTCGCCGAGAGCAAGGATGCCGCGGCAGAGCAGGAACAGATAAACCGACGTGGTCGATATAGCAAGAGCTACGTTGGAAGCCACTTCCATGCCTTTCAGGGCAGAGACATTCTCGCCGACTATCAGGCTGGTAGCCCATCCGCAGGCTGCATGGAGGCACGCGCCGGCAGACCACACGCCGATGGCGATGAGGTATCCCTTCTTCGTACCCATCCAGTCCACGAACTTGCCCGCGAAGAGACAGGCGATAGCGTAGAAAATGGAGAAGAAAGCGGTAATCGTGCCGTAGTTGTCGTCAGTCCAGTGGAACTCCGGCTTGATGAAATTTTCGTAGGTAAGCGAAAGCACCTGGCGGTCGAGGTAGTTCACGGTCGTCGCCACGAAAAGCAGCGAGCAGAGCCACCAGCGCCAGTTTGTCATCAGTTTGGTTTGCGTACTCATTATCTTGAACTTTTGTTTTTAATGTACTATACCCCTCCGAATGCGCTGTAGCCGCCGTCGACCGGAATCACTATGCCGGTGACGAAAGAGGAGATGTCGCTGAGCAGATACAGCATGGTGCCCACAAGGTCTTCGGGCTCGCCGAATTTGTGGGTAGGAGTGTTGGCTATGATCTTCTTTCCGCGGGGCTTGAGCGCTCCGGTGGCTTCATCTGTAAGCAGGAAACGGTTCTGGTCGGTGAGGAAGAATCCGGGAGCGATGGCATTGCAGCGTATGCCCAACTGGGCCACATGAACGGCGTACCATTGGGTGAAGTTGTTGATGGAACCCTTGGCTGCGGAATAGGCGGGAATCTTCGTCAGGGGCCGGAAAGCGTTCATCGAGGAGATGTTCAGCACCACGCCCTTCTTCGCCTCTATCATGTCGGTAGTGAAGACCATCGTTGCAAGCAGGGTGCCCTTGAAATTCAGGTCATAGACAAACTGAAATCCTTCCATGTCGAGCCCGTAGAAGCTCTGTGCAAGGTCGGTATCGGCATCCATCTGCTCCACGGCGCAAGTCGCCTTGGGAGAATTGCCTCCGGCGCAGTTGATGAGGATGTCTATCTTGCCGAGTTTCTCGTGGATGAGGTCGCGCGCCGCTTCCAGGGCGGCTTTGTCGAGGGTGCTGGCGCTGATGCCGAGGCACTTCACGCCGAATTCCTTCGCAATTTCCTCGCCCCTGGCGGGATTGTCCTTGCTTCGGCTGATAACTGCCAGGTTCACCCCGGCTTCCGCGAGGCCGCGCGTCAGGGCCATGCCCAGCACGCCGAATCCTCCGGTGATGACGCAGTTGCGTCCTTTCAGGTCTTCGAATGAATATTTCATAATGCTATTTACTGAATAATCTTGCTATGTGGCGGTCACAGAGGTTTGCGGTAATCTGCTCGCCTATCACGTCGGTATGTTTCTCCAGAGCCGGCAGGAATTCGTCTGCGAGCTCCGCCGCGATCTTGTAGCTCACATGGATGAGCTGGCGGAAGGAAGGATTGTAGAGGGGATCGGCCTGGTTATGGCGCATGGTGCGGGCGTAAGTGTCCGCATCCCACTTCGCAACTTCCTCGGGGGCAGGGAGTTTCGTAACGTCCACGTCTATGACTGTGGCGTAGGGAACGGTGAGTTCAGCCATGCGTCCGAGGGCGTTCACATATATCTTCTTTGCAAGCTCGAGGGCGGCGGGATCGGCAACTGCGAGGCCGATATTCTCCTCCAGCCAGGTGGTGCCGGCCGTTTTGATGTGTATGCCTGCATTGTGCTTGCGGATGAGACGGCCCATTATGGGATAGATACTGAACTTGTCCGAACCGGAATGGATGGAGAGTTTCAGATTCGCCGGCAGGCCGTATTCGCGTACCGCTTCCTCAATCACCAGCAGGTCCTGCTCGAATTCCTTCTCGAAGCGTGCCAGGTCACCGCGATAATCCACGCCCTTGTTGAAACGGCCGGTGAACTTTGGGGCGATGGTTTGCACGGGAATTCCCTCCTTCGCAATTTCGCGGAGGATATAGCGGAGTTCCTCAGGCGTCTGAGCCTCGTCCACTTCGTCCATCGAAACCTCCGTCACGAAGTTGTCCGCACCTTTCTTCCCCGCGATGTAGCGGTAGATGCGGCCGGCCTCTTTGATAGCGGGCAGGAACTTCTCCTCGACGCTGCCGGTTTTTCCTATGTAATCGGCCACGTCGATGGTAAAGAAGTCTGAAGAGTCGATGAAACGGTCAACATTATTCAAGTTGATGTGGTCGGCGTCCACAAAATACTGGTCTTTATATCCCAGCGCCTTGACGGCCGCATCGGCCTCTGCACGCGTTTCAGCAGGCTCCGTGCCCACTATCTGATGCTCGCGGTTGCTCTTGTTCCACACGGGCACGAAGTGGACTCCAAATCGTTTTTCAGCCTCTATCAGGGCTTTCAGTTGGTTGATGCCTTCATGGGCGAAGCGGTCACCTATGCCGAATGAGTATTTTCCTATTGTCATGATCTTATGCGTTATACGTGGTTGAAACGGTATCTCCTCCGTGACCGGTCCAGTTGGTATGGAAGAACTCTCCGCGGGGGCGGTCGGTGCGTTCATAGGTATGGGCGCCGAAGAAGTCGCGTTGGGCCTGCAGGAGATTTGCGGGCAGGCGCTCGGTGCGATAGCCGTCGTAGTACTGGAGGCCAGCCGTAAGGCACGGAGCCGGAACTCCGTTCTGGACAGCGGTGCAGATGACATTGCGCCATCCCTTCTGCGCGTCCGCAAGTTTGCCGCTGAAGAAAGGATCGAGCAGTATGTTGGCGATGTCCGGATTATTGTCGAAAGCCTCCTTTATCTTTCCAAGGAAAACGCTGCGTATGATGCAGCCGCCCCTCCACATCAGGGCGATTCCGCCATAGTTCAGGTTCCAGCCATATTCCTTCGCGGCAGCCCTCATCAGGGCGTAACCCTGCGCATAAGAGACCACCTTCGCGGCGAACAGCGCCTTCCGGAGGTCTTCCAGGAAAGCTGCACGGTCGCCGGTGAACTTTGACGGACGTGGGCCTGCCAGCACTCCGGAAGCCGCAACGCGCTCTTCCTTCTGTGCGGAAAGGCAGCGGGCGAACACGGATTCGCCTATCAGCGTAAGAGGCACGCCTTCGTCAAGCGCCGCGATGGCCGTCCACTTGCCGGTTCCCTTCTGGCCGGCCGTATCAAGAATATAATCCAGCACGTAGCGGCCGTCCTCATCCTTCTTGGCAAGAATGTCCCTGGTAATCTCCACGAGATAGCTGTCGAGGTCGCCCCTGTTCCATTCTGCGAAGGTGGCGTGCATCTCCTCGTTGCTCATGCCGAGGATGTCCTTCATTATCTGGTAGCATTCGCAGATGAGCTGGATGTCGCCGTACTCTATGCCGTTGTGTACCATCTTCACGAAGTGGCCGGCACCGCCTTCGCCCACCCAGTCGCAGCAGGGAGAGCCGTCCGCAACCTTGGCGCAGATGCCCTGGAAGATGGGTTTGACGTGAGGCCAGGCTGCCGGGGATCCGCCGGGCATCATCGATGGGCCTTTGAGGGCTCCTTCCTCGCCGCCGGACACGCCGGTGCCGATGTAAAGGAGGCCCTTGCTCTCAACGTATGCCGTGCGGCGTGCAGTGTCAGGGAAATGGGTGTTGCCGCCATCGATGATAATGTCGCCGGGGGACAGCAGTGGGATAAGCTTTTCGATGAAGTCGTCCACCGCCGGACCGGCTTTCACCATCAGGAACACTTTCCGGGGCAGTGCCAGAGAGGCCACGAAGTCTTCCAGAGAATGTGCTCCGTAAAAATTCTTTCCGGCCCCGCGCCCTGACATGAATTTGTCAACCTTTTCTACGGTACGGTTGAAAACGCTGACGCGGAAGCCCTTGCTCTCCATATTGAGGACGAGATTCTCGCCCATTACAGCAAGGCCGATGAGACCTATATCGGACAGTTTTTCCATATATCTATCTTTTTACTCTTGCATTTCCTTTCCACACGCTCCAGACCTGTTCCTCGTCGGCAGGCTGGGCATAATCTGTCAGGAAGGTAGTAGCCAGCGCACCGGTGGCCCAGGCGAACTGAATACACTTTTCGCTGTCCCACCCCTTGAGGATGGAGTAAAGCAGGCCTCCCACGAAGCCGTCCCCTCCTCCGATACGGTCGAGCACATGGATGCGGCGGGGTTCCACCACCTGCCATTCGTCTCCGTAAAGCATGATCGCTCCCCAGTTGTGGCTGTTGGTATGGTTAACCTCGCGCAGCGTGGTAGCGAAAACCTTCGCATTGGGATATTTCTCCTTTACCCGCCCTATCATCTCTTTGAACCCGCCGATCTTGGCCGCGATGTCCTTCCCTCCGGCCTCCGGTCCTTCGATGCCAAGGCATAGCTGGAAATCCTCTTCGTTGCCTATGAGTATGTCGGCAAGCGAGCAGATTTCGGAGAAGATGGCGCGAAGTTCCTTATCCCGGCCTTCCCAGAAGGATGCCCGGTAATTGAGGTCGAAGCTGATGCGGCTGCCGTATTTCTTCGCGGCACGCGCAATTTCAAGGCAGAACCGCCCGGTTTCAGGACTGAGGGCGGCTATGAGCCCGGACATATGGACAATCTCAACCCCTTCCTCGCCGAAGATTCTCTCCAGGTCGAAATCCTTCACGCTGAGCGTGCGGCCCACCTCTCCTGCGCGGTCGTTCCAGACGCGAGGTCCGCGGGAACCGTAGCCGCTGTCGGCGACATTTATCTGATGGCGATAACCCCATGGGCCACCCTGCGGCACTTCGGGGCCTTCGAAATCCATCCCGCGGGAGCGGAGGTTTGCCTTGATGAACGATGCGAAAGGATTGCCTTTCACGAAGGCGGTGAGCACCTTTACGGGCATGCCCAGATAAGATGCTATGCTCGCGACATTGGTTTCGGCGCTGGTTGCATAAAGATGCAGCACGTCGCTGCACTGCACCGGCTGGCCGTTTTCAGGAGTGACCCTGAGACCCATGCTGGTAGGAACCAGGAGGGCATATTTCTTTTTACTCATAGTTTTATATCAAAAGCCGAAGTAGCGGTCGGCGTTGTTGTAACAGATATCTTCCACCATTTTTCCTATTGCATCCATTTCGGAAGCAGGCAGGCGTCCTTCTTCGATATCCCTGCCGAGCACGTCGCAGAGTATGCGGCGGAAGTATTCATGACGGGGATAGCTGATGAAGGACCGGCTGTCGGTGAGCATACCGACGAAGCGGCTCAGCAGACCTAGGGCGCTCAATGCATTAAGCTGCTTTCTCATGCCGTCTTCCTGGTCGAGGAACCACCAGCCCGAGCCGAACTGCATCTTGCCGGGGAAACTGCCGTCGTTGAAGGTGTAGGCCATGGTCATCATCACCTCGTTGTCCTTGGGATTGAGGCAGTAGAGTATGGTCTTGGCGAGTTTGCCTTCAGACTCCAGCCGGTCGAAGAATTTGTGCCCTGCCGCAGCCGTCGGAAGGTCATGGATAGCGTCGTATCCGGTGTCGGGACCGATGAGGTTGAACATCCTGCTGTTGTTGTTGCGAATGGCTCCCACATGGAACTGCTGCGCCCATCCGGCCTCGGCGTCCATGACCGCCATGTCGTGCAGGAAAGCGCTGCGGAACTTGTTCAACTCGGTTTCCGAAGGACGCCTGCCGAGGAGCACCAGCTTGAAAATGGCTTCTATCTCAATTTGCTTGTACTCGGCGGCATAGAAGGTTTCCAGGCCATGGTCGGAAAGCTTGCAGCCGTTGGCGGCAAAGAAGTCGTGCCGTTTCTGAAGGGCCTCGAGGAGGTCGGCATAGGAATCTATCTCCTTGCCTGCGGCCTCGCCCAGTTTCTTCAAATACTCCTTATAGGATTTGGGATCTTCGATAGCCATGGCCTTGTCTGGCCGCCAGGCAGGCAGGACCTCAGTGCCGAAGGGGTGCGCCGCAATCTTTTTATGCCAGACAAGACTGTCGGCGGGGTCGTCGGTAGTGCATACCACCTTCACTCCGAATTTGCGGATAAGTTCCTGGCCACGGAATTCGCGGGTAGCGAGTTTTTCGTTGCATTCATCAAAAATGTCACGGGCTGTTTTCGGGCTCAGTATCTTGTCTATGCCGAAAACACGGCTGAGTTCCAGATGGGTCCAGTGGTAAAGGGGATTGCGGAAAAGGTACGGCATCGTTTCGGCCCACTTCTCAAAAATTTCCCAGGAATTCCTGGTTCCGCCGGTGATATAATCCTCGCTCACGCCGTTAGCACGCATGGCGCGCCACTTGTAATGGTCGCCGGCATGGCCGTCAACCAGCCAGAGCTGGGTGATGTCGCGGAACTGTATGTTTTCCGCAATCTGCCGGGGGCTGAGGTGGCAGTGATAGTCGATTATAGGCATTCCCTCCGCATGGGAGTGGTAGAGTTTGCGTGCAGCATCCGTCTGCAGCATGAAATCATCGTGGATAAATTTTTTCATATCATACAAAGATAATCAAAATGCCGCAACAAAAAAACGGGACCGGCCGTTTTTTGAAGCCGGTCCCGCAATAGGAGGGATTGTTGTAAATTATTCAGTAATCTTTGTTGCGGTGATTTTGGGAAGCGCCATACCGATATAACCGGCGCCGTTGATATACGCCAACGTGCCATAGTCCCCGAAGTCAAGACCGATAACATCTCCCGCATCATTACGGACAATTTCTACCACTATGCTGCCTTCATCTTCCGCATCCCAACTTGTGGTTTCGTTTTCATCCGTATAAATGAATGTACGCCACAGGACGAGTGGCGTTCCATTATACACGTATTCAGCCGCCTGACCGCAGGGGATGATTATGGTTGACATATCTTCGCTGATATCTCCGTAATATAACGTATCGTCAGCGGCCCATGCCGGATTCGCAAAGAGATTGTAAAAAGCCACGCGGGTTCCCGCAGACTGCAATTTCATTGTCCAGGGATTATTGGTTGCCTTACTGGACGAAGTCGCAGTATACTCCCCGAACAAACCTGCCAGTGCCTTCCTTCTCGTATAAGCCTCATTGTCGAATTCGATTTCGGTGTCTTCGCTCCAATTTTCCACTTCGGAGGTGAATGTACTGGACGTGGCCGAGTCATCAAGAAGCACGGAGAACTTGATCTGGTCTCCGTTATAGAAACGGATATTGCCGCCTTCGGGATATTCGAAACAGTATTCCTTGCCTTCGGCGGTCTTCAGCACTATCGTAGGACGCGAACTCTGTGGCACCACCAGGAGCTTCCAGGTGCTTTCGTCTTCGCGGTAAGCCTTGATTGCGCCGAGGTTGCCGGCATTGCTCCCGTCGTAGCGGAGGTAACGTCCGTAAACATTGGCAAGGTAAGCCTCGGTGATGTTCGCGCCTATCCGGTTGTCGACGGATATGACGACCTTGGTGACATTGTGGTAGAAGGACATATTTACTTCCTCTCCGGGAGCAGCAGTCACGGAGCATGCCAACTGGTTCGAACGCGAATAACCTTCATAGGTGGACTGGTCGGATTCCACGGTGATAAGCAGAGCGTTGGGGATTTCTTCAAAATCACCAAAGGTGCCGTCGTTGTTCATGTGGAAGTCTTCCCGATAGGGATAGACTGCATAGAACAGGGTGGGAGTCTTCTGTGCCTGTACCCATTTGATGCCTTCGCCTTCCGGCACGAGGGCGCCGTCCCTGTAAATATACTTGACGTTGCTTGCGTTGATGGGGTTCAGCGCGGTGATGCCTATGGCGTCGCCGTTATCAAAACCTGTATCGTTCGACTTCACGGTGTAGGTGCCTACAGATGTGGTGAAACGTACCTGAAGGTCGTCTCCCATTACGGATTCAATGCGTTCTGCATGCGTGCAGGACACCAGGGCGGCAATTGCCGCAACTGCAATCAAAAATATCTTTTTCATAATGGAAAACTAATTAAGGATGGTTAATTTGACTTCGGAATTCATTATCGTCCCTTCGGGAGCGTTGAAATCCGGAACGACTACGGATCCGGCGGGAATCGTGATTACGTTTCCTTCGATAATGCCGTAGACGGACTGATAATAGATGATTACGGGGGACAGATATTCCGGAGCTTCCTCCGGCCAGAACGCATAAAGCAGCCCGGTATTGGACTTCAGGAACGACACGTTATTTTCGACATCATTTGCCTTGACGGCAATATCGAGGACGATATGTCCGGGGTTGACCGAAGTGCCGCTGCCATTGAGATAATCGAACGGCCCGACCGCACGGTAAACACTTTCGGCATATCTGTTTTTCTGCCATGGAACCGTAACCGGTCCGGAAGAAGCGGCAACCCCGAGGCCCTGGAGAAGATTGCCTTCAATCTTCACCTGCCCGGCATCCTCCCATGTATCCTCATAGGAAATATGTATCTTTTCGTTAAGCATGTCATATGTGACGGTAGCTTTGCAGGGATAGTCTATCATCCAATAGTACAACGTACGCATTGCGTTGTAATCACCGTCGAACTGCAGGCAGTTGCTCTCGAATCCGCGCCCCCAGAAACGGTTGTCGATGTAAAGGACGAAGTAATCGTTCTGATTGAATACTCCGGTATATGACCATACGGAGTTGCCTGAATACTCCATATCGAAATAATCTCCGGTATTGGCCCTGTAAAGCATACAGTTGTGCTCAGCATAATCAGCGCCTTCCGCGCCCGGAGTATAAGGGAGAACTCCGCAGTCGTACCATTCTTCGATTGAATAGGAATAAGTGGCTTCTTTCGCAGGATCGACCGTTACGGGCCTCAACTGGATGGTCGCCTGCTTTCCGGAAGTCAGGTCGGCAACATCTCCCGAAGGCCTGTACACGGTTTCCTTGCCGTCGTTGGAAACGACCTTGACCACGCCCGCATATCCCTTGTGGGGGGCGATGATGGCCGTCCATGTGCCGTCGGACTGCTTCCCCGCCTTGACGGAACCATTGGATCCGGCAGCGGTGAAAGTGCCCTTGACAATGTCTGCTGTGGCTGCGAGAGGCACGTTCTCTATGGTTACGGAACTTGCATCTCCCCCCTCAACGCTGATGACAAGCTTTGCCATCCTGTGATAGAAAGCGAGACGCACTGCACCGGCCTGCTTGGTGCTGGTCATAGCTGCAGTCAGAAGGTCTGAAGAGTCGCTGCCACGGGTTTGGTCTACATTCGCGGTGAAAGTGAACGGCTGGGCAGGATTCAGGCTGCTAGTGAAAGGATAAACCGCCAGGAAGCGGGTGGTGTCCGTCTGGTCTTCAAGCCAGCAGATGGGGTCCGCTGCGGTGAGCGCCCCGTCCTTTACGGTATAGCAGACATTCGTTTTGTTGATGGGAGACAGGGCCGTGATGCCGATTGCTTCCCCCTCGTCAAAGAAAGAACCCGTCACTTTCGTGAAGGCATCTACGGACGTGACGAAAACGACAGCGTCCTTCTTGCCGTTAAGCTCTTCCTCGATTTTTGCCATTTCCTCGCACGCCGTCAAGCAGAGCAGTGCAGGAAGTAATGAGAGTAAGATTCTTTTCATATGTATAAATTGAATTACTGATTGTCAGTCAACACTGTAACCTTGCAAATATAGTAATTTGTATCTTATATCCTACCTTTTTTTCTTATCTTCGCAGAAGTATGGAAAAATATGGTCTCATAGGGCATCCCATCGCGCATTCCGGCAGCCCGGCTCTCTTTGCCGCAGCCTACGGCGGGCGTTGGCCGTACGATCTTATAGAGGGGGACGATTTCGAAACGTCTTGGCAGCAGTTTTTAAATGATTATCAGGCGATTAACATAACCGCTCCGTTCAAGGAGAAGGCATTCGGGAAACTTGTCGCAGACGGGGTTTTGGATGATGTTTGCCAGGAAATCGGAGCCGTCAACATAGCCGTCAGGACGGCTGACGGAGGTCTGTGCGGATATAACTCCGATTACCTCGGAGTCCTGAAAATTCTGCGCGAACGCGGTTTCGGGCCGGGCAGTACGGTTGTGGTAGCCGGATTCGGAGGGGCCGGAAAAGCCGCCTTCTATGCCGCACGCGCAGCAGGATGCGATGCTGTCGTCTGCAACAGAACCCGCCATAAACCGTTTATCCGGCCGCTGGAAGATCTTCCTGTACTTTTGGATGTTGCGGACATTCTAATCTACACCCTGGCATTTCCCGTTGCCGGAATCGACGGTCTGGCTGACGGTGCAGGGCCTGCCGGCCTTACCGTGCTGGAGGCGAACTACCGCACACCATGCCTCGCAGGCTGCCGGCACTACATTCCCGGCACCGAATGGCTCCGCGCCCAGGCCATAACCGGCTATCCCCTTATGACCGGCTGCGAGGTGACCCGCCTTTAGCCATTTCGACGTGTAATCCTATGAAGATTTGAAGTTTTTTTCGTACCTTGCACCACTTAAATAAATTGAGTTATGAGTCTGAATAAAGTTATGCTTATCGGTAACGTCGGAAAAGACCCTAATATACGTTACCTTGATGGAAATTCCGGTGGTGGCGCCGGCAACAAAGTGGCCACGTTCACACTTGCTACAACCGAGAGATACCGCGACCGCAGCGGCGAAACCCGCGAGAACACCGAATGGCACAATATCGTAGCCTGGCGCAATTCCGCGGACATTGCAGAAAAATTCATTCACAAAGGCACACAGCTATATATAGAAGGCAAGCTCCGCACCCGTTCCTATACGGATCCCAACGGAGTGCAGAAGTATACCACCGAAGTAGTGGTGGACAGTCTCCAGTTGCTCAGCCGCCGGCCCGATGAAGAAGGCGGATACCAGCCGCGCCAGCAGTACGGACAGCCCCAGTACGGGCAGCCGGCTCCTCCGATTCCGCCTCAGCCCGCAGCCCCCGTGCAGCCCGCCGCGCCGGAAGCTCCCGCAGGATTTGACGCCGACGGATCGGACGATTTACCATTCTGAGCAAAGTAAAAGAGAAACGATATGGCAGAAAAAGTTCGCAAACTCATGAACGACTACCCGGCGGCACGCTGGGCGGCCCTGGTGCTGATAGCACTGATGATGTTTTTCGCATACATGTTCGTGGATGCACTCTCACCCCTCAAGAGTCTGATTGAAAGCCAGAGAGGCTGGGACAGCAGTGCATTCGGCACGTATGCTGCGTCGGAATACATCCTCAACGTCTGCGGTTTCCTGATTATCGCGGGCATCATACTTGACAAGATGGGAGTACGCTTCACCGGCATCCTCTCCGCTTCGCTCATGGTAGTCGGCGCGGCGATAAAAGTGCTGGGCGTAAGCGAGCCTTTCCAGACCACCGGTTTCTGCCAGTGGCTCAATAGCTGGTGGCCGGCTCTCCCGGGAAGCGCAAAGATGGCTTCGCTGGGCTTCATGATATTCGGCTGCGGCTGCGAAATGGCCGGCACTACCGTGTCGAAAGCCATCGCCAAGTGGTTCAAAGGCAAGGAAATGGCACTCGCCATGGGGCTTGAAATGGCCATCGCACGACTTGGCGTCTTTGCCGTCATGTGGATATCACCCCTCATCGCCGACAAGTTCGGCAACGGCAATGGCATCATCGACAGCGGAGACACTGTGGTCGCTTCGATGCTCTTCTGTGGCCTGCTGCTTTGCATAGGTCTCATCAATTTCATCGCTTTCAGCGTGATGGATGCCAAATTCGACAGGCAGCTAGTTGCCGAAGGCCTCGCCACCGAAGAGAAATCTCCAGAGGACGAATTCCATATCAGCGACCTCGGAAAGATTTTCTCCAGCAAGATGTTCTGGCTGGTGGCACTCCTCTGCGTGCTGTACTACAGCGCCATCTTCCCCTTCCAGCGCTACGCACCCAACTTCCTGCAGGAAACGCTCAATATCGATGCATCGGCAGCTTCAAGGCTCTTCAGCTGCTTCCCGATTCTCGCGATGTGCCTCACCCCCCTGCTCGGAATCTTCCTCGACAGGGTCGGCAAGGGCGCCTCGATGCTTATGGCGGGCGCCGTCATTATGATAGCGTGTCACCTGAGTTTCGCCTTCCTGCTGCCGGCATTCCCCAGCAAGACGCTCGCCCTGGTGCTCATCGTGGTGCTAGGAGTGAGTTTCTCCCTGGTGCCCGCGGCCCTCTGGCCCAGCGTGCCCAAGATCATTGACGAAAAAGTGCTGGGAAGCGCATACTGCCTCATTTTCTGGGTTCAGAATATCGGCCTCTGCCTCGTGCCCATGCTGATCGGAAGCCTCCGCGGCTCTACCGGCGGATATTTCGTTCCGATGCTGGTCTTCTCGAGTTTCGGCGTGCTTGCTTTCATCTTCAGTTTCTTCCTCAAGATAGAAGACAAGAAGAAGAATTATGGGCTGGAACTGCCTAACATCCAGAAATAAGAATAACTTCGGCAAAACGGCATGCTGGTTTGCGCTGGCATGCCTCGTCGTGCCGATGTTCGGATCGTATTTTTTCGACGATATGTATTCCAGCATATCGTTCGTTTTCAGCGATCCTTCACAGCTGCAACTGGGCTGGGACGCCGCCGGATACGGGCTTTATACGAGCGGGTATTCGGTGCTCTGCGTCTTCGGCGGGCTTATAGTCTGCGGGATGCTGCTCGACAAATGGGGAGTACGTATTACCGGATCCATTTTTGTCGGGCTGATGACAGCCGGTGCCGCGATGGTGGCCTGGGCGGTGAGTTCCGGGCTCGCGCCCGGGACGTCCCTGAGCATTGCATATGCCGGATGCATGGTTTTCGGGCTTGGCAGCGAGATTGCCGGAGTGGCCGTCACGCGCAGCATCGCCCGCTGGTTCAAAGACGGACCTATGGCGTTCGCAATGGGACTTCAGCTTGCAATAGCCCGTCTCGGCACGGCATTCGCCCTGGTAATGGCGCCCAGGCTGGTGGCCGCGAAACTGCCCGGAGAAACCGGTGGTCTCCCGGATTCCGGAGTGGTTTATACGCTGGCCGAAACAGCACGCCCCGCATTCTTCGGGCTGGGGCTGCTGCTTCTTGGGTGCATATTATGGGCTGTCTTCGTTGCGATGGATGCGAAACGGTTCCCCGCAAGGCGCGGGATTCCGGACCAGTCCGTGCCGGACGGGAAAACCGGCGACGAACGGCCGTCCGACGAGAGTTTCCGGATGAGCGACGTGCTGAAGGTGCTGACCAACAGGCGTTTCATCCTGATTTCCCTGCTCTGTGTATTTTTCTACAGCAGCATCATCGCTTTCAAGAAATTCGCCGGAGCCATTCTCGTGCCGCGCTTCGATATCCCTGCGGATCAGGCCAGCTGGATGGTAAGCATGCTGCCGTTTGCAACGGTAGTGTTCGCTCCCCTCTTCGGCATACTCGTAGACAAAATCGGGCATCACGGAAGGTGGATGCTGACCGGTTCGGTGCTTGCCCTCGCGGCACATCTCCTCCTTGCGTTCGCACCTTCCGGCGTCCCTTTCTGGGGATACCTCGGAATGGTCTTCCTCGGGTTCGGCTACTCCCTGGTTCCCGCTGCCATGTGGCCGAGTGTGCCGAGGATAGTGCCCGACAAGGTGCTCGGCACCGCTTTCTCGCTTATCTACTGGATTCAGAATCTCGGGCTCATGCTCTTCAAGATGCTTTCCGGGATTATTCTCGGCAGAAAGGGCGCGGAAGGGCCCGTAAGCGTTGAAATAATGTTCGTAGGCGTATGCATCGCCGCCCTGATCCTTTCATCCCTGCTGATGCGTTCCTCCAATAGAATCGAATAATGTACGAACTGCTCGATAAGATTAATTCTCCCGCCGACATCAAGGGCTTCAGCATAAAGCAATTGGAGCAGCTTTGTTCGGAAATCC